>Ga0268246_10000059_pt1 | contig 117385 bp, 92 predicted proteins | sample AgamicOrSfe_FD_200242 | JGI IMG/M metagenome (GOLD analysis project Ga0268246, IMG submission 200242) | Agave microbial communities from Guanajuato, Mexico - Or.Sf.e (v2) (version 2) | ecosystem: Host-associated > Plants > Phyllosphere > Phylloplane/Leaf | place: Guanajuato, Mexico | collected... | reverse complement strand
GTATTATCTAGTGCTATAACGCAACTTAATTAAATATCGAGCCGCTCGATTTTAAGCCGCTCGAAATCGAGTGGCTCGATGTGGGGTCTACATCTACCAGCGTGTAAGCAGTAAATCAAGTAGCTTATCGCCTGCGCTCTAGTAGCCGTGGCATTTAAGTGCTTATCAAGCGTAATATCGAGTAGCTCGATTTCAAGCGAGTAGGAGCAGTAAAAACCCGCTTAGTGAGCTAACGAGCAGGGGTAGCGTAGATAATATAACTAGCAAGGCATGTTTAATAGGCAGCGCTAGACCCCACATCGGGCCGCCCGCGGGCGGCTCGAACCCAAATTCGGGCGGAAAATCGAGTCGACCGATTTTGAGCGGCTCGATTTATATGAAAGCTGCCAGCGTCCGCCTGATTTTGAGTGGCTCGAAATCGGGCGGACGCACGCTACTCGACGACCTGCTTACTGCTTAATATAGGGTCTATCTACTAGTATAACACTACTTTAGTAGCTATACTACTACTAGACCCCACTTCGAGCCGCTCGTAAGCAGCTCAATGCTCGACTCGACCAGCTCGATTTTCTGCTCGATCTTTAACTAAAAGCTGCTCGCGCTCGCTCGATTTCGAGCTGCTCGATATTAAGCTGCTCAATATCTATATAAGTAGCGTTATAGCACTATATAATACAAATTCTAGTTACTATAGTAGCTATACTACTACCACGCTACTAGCATATAGCCCCACGTCCTATATTTATAGCTATTTAAGCTAATTATACTAAGAAGCTGCTCGATTTCCCGCTCGATTTCCGGCTGAAAGCTGCTCCTGCTCGTGAGAGCTGCTCGATGAGCTGCTCAGCGAGCTGCTCGCTGCTCGAAGTGGGGTCTAACTACTACCACGCTACTACTACGTAGCTCTATGTCCTATATATATAGCTAATCAATGAAATCAGGCGGGCTTAGCAGTCAAAAAGCTGCCCCCGTCCGCCCGATTTGTATAAAACCGTCCGCGTCCGCCCGATTTTGAGTCGCCCATTATCGAGCCGCCCGCCGCCCGTTGTGGGGTCTAGGCAGCGCAGATGAATGGGCTGCCCATCAGACGCCAAGACATCTGCCTGTGTGGACACGTTCATTCATCTACCTAATAGGCAGCATGAAATTGACCATGCCCGTACCCGTGCCCGCTGGCCTATGACGCTAAGCTACCCAGCGGACAGCAAGAAAGCGCCCGCGCCTGCGCCTATCGCCCGTGCCTGCACCTGCGGATATTGGGCAGTCCATTTACCAATGGGCATCAATGGACGCTGCCTGTCGGACTCTATACTATATGCGTTTAGGCTACTCAAGTATCGAAGTACTGAGAAGTATAAAATTACCTGCAGATCAAGCTGTGTTTCCATCAACATATAGAGCTGACTCCAAAGTCGAATCGGCTGCGTAAATGTGGAGGGGTCGACTCGAATGGATCTCCATTGCTCGAAGCCTATACAGCTACTGCTTTTACAATAGTGTCGAGCGTATGAATCTTAATCTTCGAGTCACCGGTATGATGAGTCTTGATGACCAGTTACGGTTCGCCAGTGGCAGAATCATTCGCACTCGGCACGCATGTAGGCACACCGATACATTCAAGAGCTGAGCTTCTTATGTCCTCGAGAAGGAATAAATGGTTATCGAAAGTCAACGCTATACTAAGTACATACGCTTACGTGTAAGACGCTGAATTACATGAAAACGGGGTGCGAACCTGGCCCCCAGCGTACTGGTCGATGATATCCTGCACAGCAGCATAGGCACCACAGCCCAAGATGATGATTCCGATGATGAAACAAAGCGCGTTGATGATGGAAAGGCAGATGTTCTTCCAGCCCTTGTACCATTTGCCCTCCTTGATCAACTGGAACCAGAATAGTGCAGGCCAGTAGAAGGAAAATCCACTGATGAAGAGCGCGGAGATGACTCCCAAAAGCGCGCTGAAGAAGGGGATGGCTTCGGCGATAACAAAGGCGAGGATGGTGATGACAATAAGGATGGTGATCCAGACTGCCCAGCCGGCCTTGGAGTGCACGAGACGGATTTGCGAGTTAGGGAAAAAGCGATCGATGAGGAAGCGTGCGCAGACGGTACCGTTGATACTGCCCGAGATGAAGATGACCGGGAGTGCAACACCAAAGGCGACACGGGAGACGACGTTGCCGGCGGAAAGAAGGGCGGGACTGGAGACTTGGCTGCCAACGAAAGCGTAGATGAGGCCGCCAGTGACAGTGTAGATGAAGATCTCGATCAGACCAAGCGCCCAGATGGACTTGACATAATCTTTTGGCGTGTGCAGCTCAGCCATGAAGCTGAATTGACAGACGGCGAAGGAGTAAGCGAAGACAATGTTGGTGACTGCCAAGAAGGCGTTCGCGAACGAGATATCCTCCGGCGGCCAGACAGACCAGTCGACAGCTGAGAGACCGCCTGGAGCCTGGTGGGCTTCGATACCGGTAGCGACAATGGTGATGATGATGGCCGCGATGATGGAGATAAAATCGATGTAGCCCAAAATCGCGAACTCTGCGAAAGTCGGTGGAATGGACAGCGCGAAAAGGATGACGGCAGAGACAACAGCAAAGACCACAGCGCAGACACCCGGTGAGTTGACGATGTTGATCCAAGCAATGGTTCCAGTAAGTACATGGGATCCGACCAGCAGCACCAGGAAGATGGCGAACATGACACTGACGAGCTCCTTGCCAACTCTGCCCCAAATGAGCTCGACAGCGTCAGAGTAGTGAGCCACGTGTGGGTACTTGAGCTTGACCTGTCCGACAACATAACTAGTGTAGATGGCGATGAGACCGATGCCGACAGACAAGATAACACCAGCAACCATACCCAAGCTGGCAAAGGCACCGGGAATACTGAGAGATCCGAGGGCGATAGCCTCGACAATCAAGCATACGGTGAGCTTCACCCATCCCATCTTGGAGTACTTATGCTCGCCCTCATGGACAGTCGCATGACCTGACGCCTGACGCTCAAGCGACGGATCTTCCACCATCTTTCCATTCCGCATCACAGCGTCTTTTGGCTTCTCATTGTTGTGTTCCAAAGAGTTGTTTTCCGAAGAAAGTGACATTGCAGCCGTGCAGTAGTCGAGGGCGGTTGGGCAGTTGGTGGAATATGTGTCGTGTGAGCAGTGGTGGGTAGTAGAAGGTGAAGAGAGGCTGCAGGAAGGGCGTGGAAGCAATATTAAAAGGGCCGACTGTTGGAGAGGTCCCGGGCTGGGAAAATCAACTCACAACGACCAGAATGCGGTTTTTTGCGATAGTGTGAGCAAGGACCTACAGAACAGAGATAAGGACGTTCCAGTCACGCAGAGGGAAGCTACCTTGTATGGTGGGGAGCACTTGCCATAACGTTATGGGAATGAGAGTCAACAGGCCAGCGAGCGGTCGAATGATGATGACCCTCGTGTTGGAAGGAGCAGAGGTGGAGCGGGAGATGAAAATATGTGTCAATGACTGTTGATTAAACTTCGTCTGGTCCGGCTCGGGTGCTCCAGGGTTACATTCAAGCCCGACCGAGAAGAGCTCTATCATGCGACGCATGGATGTCACACATTTATTGATTCCTTATCTTGTGTTCATGCGATACCAACCGGTTTTGATGTGCTTGTATTCTGTACAAGCCAACAATCTGTTCGTAAGTCGACAAAGATCTCCAAGATGACGATGAAAAATATTTCGGCATGACGCACGCCAACGCACCGAGCCGGCGATCGGCATCTCAGATTCCATTCTGGACGGATCCGAGTCAGGCAATTGCTCCTGCCGAAGTCGCGTGCGGGGTAGTGTATGCGGAATCTCTCCGGCGTGTGCATCGGCATTCACCTTGTTTCGTCGCCGTGATCAATCCGAACATGGTTAGGTAAGCAAGCAAATATCCAACAGCAAGGCCAGCAGATGTCGGTGTCTTCTCGCCTTCGCAACAGGCTTCGACTTGTGCGCACATTAGCCAGCTCATAACAGGCGTAGCGATAAGGCAGAATACTTGCTCCCAGCGATGTTTGTGGTCACACGACCAGTCTTACCTGCGGATGCCCGTGGCGTCGCGGGCATATGCGAGATAAGAGCGCGGTTTCATTGCCCTGCAGTCCGTACTGTAGGTGGAGTGTAAATAGAAGGTTGTACACGACTCGCGGAGCCGGACCACGTTGACTTGTTGCGGTCAAAAAGGTCTCAGAGATAATGCACGTAGGTTTAACAATTGTTGCTTCTTTGACGTTGTACGACTTCTTTATATGCTTCTTCGCGCCTTCCACCAACGTTGAGAGCCTCCGCGCCTACCTTAACTCAATCTAGGGGTTTCCAATTGGTCAGAGATAGAAGGGAAAAAGGATGGTCTGTCAAAAAAAACCCTTCCCAGTTACAGGTAAGGTACTGTAGCTAGAACTCGCGATCCGCTTCCTCATCCAGGTCGTGTCGTCCCTATCACATGGCGGCCCTCGGGTGTACTTGCCCAATCGTACAGCTTCGACCATGAGTTGGCAAGGCTTGGCATCACCGAGCAACTTGGCCCGCAATGGACTCCGGACATCGCTCAAAGCGACCTTAGACTTCCGTAAATCTTCAATCACGAGATTAGTGATCTCGATTCAATCATTGTTGCTATTGCATTCAACAACAGAATGAACAATGCTGCCGTTATAGCATTCAGAGTGCCTTGTGCAAATTTCGTGCGAGTGTCACAACGACCTCTGCAGGCTGCTGTCCAGCACATTCAGCGGTTACCGAAGCGGCATACCGCACCAACATGCTCTTTCCTCGATCTTACAGATAGACAGAAGTCTGTACGCTTTGACACCACTCGATCCTTCTCGGCCTTCTCACATACACGCGCCCGCCATCGCCCGACCAATGCGCGGCCCCCGGCCTTACAAACGGGCAAGGTGCCTGTCCTTCGACCTCAAGTAGATTCAACTGCGAACAGCAAGTCATTGACCAACACCAAGACGGCTGTACCCATCGAGAACGAGACGAGCTCGGCGCAGGTTCCTGCAGCTCCAGACGCAGATGCAGACCTCTCAGATCCCACATGGCGAGATTACGATCCGGAAGGCGGCCTTCCACTGGCCGACGAGGATATATCAGCAGCGGACATCAAGAGTATATTTGGTCAAGATCTTGACCCAGAGATGGGAAACTGGATTTTACGACTGGTGAATTATCGCAGACAGTCTGGCAGTCTCATTGAGTACGGAGTCGAATTTCCTCCGGACCACGGAATCTCGCCTGAACTCGCGCAAACCGCTCTGGACTATCTGCGTAAACAACAGCCCGACTTCGACGAGCGACAAGCTGGAGCTACATGGGCCGACGAACAGATAGCGCAACTCGAAGATGATTATAGCGAGCGTGCTGAGAAGCTTGGTATCTACCAGAAGGAGACTCCCGACGACAGTGTATTGGTACGGATGAAGAGAGAGAATGTGGCTCGATATGAAGAGGAGCAGAGACTTCTAGAGGAAGAAAAGGTGAAGGAGGAGATGGCAGCCCTGGAGCAAGCGAAGATAGAAGGCCGCGAAGAGAATTATCTGAAAGAAAAGGCAGAGCGTGATGCGCAAGCCGAAGCTGAACGTGGTCAAGGACTTGTGGCTCAAGAGTCGGCGAATAAACTATGGATCGAGCCGGTCGAACGTAAAGCCTGGGTGAAGTACTATGAAGACAGGGCGACCATCACCAAGGACGAAGTGGCCCCGCAGATGTCCGCAGCTAGACGACTCGGCCCGTCAACAATGGCGTTACTGGCAGTGCTCAGTCTCTGCTACTACCTCCATGAGTACTACACACCAGCATCGCAGGCTGCGCGATTCTTCCCAGGCATTCCACCAGCAGCTGCGACAATGGGAGCCATCTCTGCCACACTCTTCGCAGTCTTCCTTGGCTACAGGTTTCCTCCCTTCTGGCGCTTCTTTAATCAGTATTTCATCACTGTTCCTGGTTACCCTCAAGCTTCGAGCATGGTGCTTGCGATGTTCACCCACCAGACTTTCGCACACATGGCAACGAATGCTGTGTTGCTATGGGTTTTCGGTAGGTATCTGCACGAAGACGTTGGTCGTGGCACTTTCCTTGCCATCTTTCTCGCTAGCGGTGCTCTCGGCTCCTTTTCATTCCTAACCTGGAACGTCCTACGTCAGAACTGGACGACTTACGCTTTCGGATCTTCCGCCGCGATCTACGGTGTGATATCGGCTACGTGCGTCCTCAGAGCAAACGCCGACATCAAAATTCTCGGCTTCGAAATACCAATGTCTGGATCAGTCTTCCTCGGCGTTCTTACGGTGCTCACAATTCTCGGTTCACGAACAAAAATGGTTGGCAAATTCGGCACTGATCACGCTGGTCATTTCGCTGGGCTGGCGTCCGGTACACTCGCGGGACTTGGCATACGCGCGGAAAACAACGAACCGCTCATGTTACATCAAGATCTTCGTGGCAAAGATGATGAGAACGACGAAGGTGGATCCGACTTCATTACAAGCAAGGAGGTCTGATTACACGATAGGCATAAAGTGGACCTCTGACCATAACCCTCGTCCGGCTCGGGAAAGACCACCATCACCGCCCGAGAACTCTCGATGTCTAGGATCTCGCGACTCAGGTGCTCAAACTTTCCGCCATCGAGGACCCATATGACACCACACGCGCAAATTCTTGGTCAACTGGTCAAGTGGTCATTTCTTCACCATGGCAGATTCGATACATGATAATTTTGGTATGGATGACCCAGTCTATGTCTACAGAGAAATTATGCAAACTTGCACCACGCAATCGCGACGAGCGGCCATCGTGCTCATGGAGTAAATGACATTCCGAATTCCCCATGGAACTATATCGTGGGTATTCTTTCTCTTCACTGTACATAATTTGTACCGACGCGTGCTTTGCGAAACGGCGGTTGAGCACATGCGCAGACGGTGGTGTTACATTGTCTGGAAGAGTGGGAGATCTAGGCTTCACCAGCAGGCTGGCTGCTAACGCATTGGACCACGTGGAGGTGTCTTCTGTGCAAGGCTCTTACGACAGGCCCATGATCTGACTGAGCCGGAGTGACACGTCCTCGATCGCGATTGCGCCTTGCTCGTATCCTGAAAGGAACGGATCTAGGAAAGGGGAGGAACCTAGCTGTATATATACCCGTCATGGTACCCGTTCTCTCTTGCGTTTACAGCAAGATTACAAGCGTTCGTAAGCAGGAGTATCAAAGCAGAGGTCAGACACGTGCTATGGTGCAGTGAGGTACAGTTATTGCTCAGTGAAGCTTGACTGCGAAGATTCTAGTAGATGTTCATCTCGTTGTATGGTCAATAGTGTCTGAGGATTTGATCGACATAGGACGGTCGATGCCAAGAACATGTCATGTCGTAGGCTACTCAGGCAGGGGACCGAATAACTTGTCAGACCCTGGTGAGTTGATAGATTTTGCCGCGGGATGTGGCTCGGGATGTGGCCACAGTCGATAGTACTGTATGTCTGACAAAGCTTTTTTGGTCACGGCTATGAACTGTGGTAGGAGTATCTTGCTGTACTGTACGTTGAATGCTTCTGTCCCTGTGAAACTCAAGAAATCACCATTGATCATGCGTGAGACATGATGGGACACTGTGCCACAACCAACATTCAGGTCGTTCGACATCCCGGACGGCATATGCGGGGTCGATCGGATGGCGCATGTGTGAATGATGTGCAGCAGGGCCCGATGCGGTGGGCCGAGGCAAACCCCTGGAATCCCCAGATTTCACCTCTTTTCGGTCAGAAGCCACCGACTTCATGCGGACTCGTTGACTGCCCTGGTCAAGAAAACAATCCCTCCTTGATCATTCGTCTTTCCTGCACATATCCTTCTCTGTTTCTCGGCGTCTTGCGCTGCTCGCACCCTGTCTGAATGATTAGCGACTCCGTCCCAATACAAAGCAAATATCTTGGAGGGCAAACAGCCCGGTATCACCACGCTGGCTAAATTCATCATGCGCAGCTTCCCTCGCATCACGCTCGTTGTCGCATTCTTGTTAATTGGTCTGCTTCTTGTCGTACACACACGGTCAGAAGGTGGATTGCCTGCCGTTTATGAATCCACCAAATTCAGCAAGCCATCGTTTAGTGTCCCTGATTGGATAAAGTCGTCTTCGTCGAAGGAAGAGGACGGATCACAGGAGGAGAAGCCGGCCGGAAAATTAACCAGACCAACGGAAAAGACGGGCCATTTAGATGAGCTCAGCAAAATCGATGCGGCCGATGGGCCATCGCTGATGAAGCCTACAAAGGAGACTGGCGCGACAGGATCGAAGGAAACCGAATGGAAACCAGAGTTCGCTTTCCAGAATGACTTGAAAGACCCAGATCCGAAGCGGGACTTTTCTGCTTTCGCTTCTTACCCAGCACACAACTACGACCCCGATAGTCGGCCCAAGTATGCTTACTCGACATTCATGTCGACTCGCAACCCTTCGATTCACGACCCCTACTTCATGGCAGTCGAATCATTAATCTACCGCGTCTTGTGGTCTCCAAAATCGAAATCAGCTAGATACCCATTCATCGCATTCGTGGCCGACTTTGTCACCGAGGAACAGCGTGAACGCCTCCGCGGAGCTGGTGCGGTTGTCCGAGAACTCGCCCCGGTACCGTGGGCTCCCACCACTGATGGTATTCAACACCGATGGATGGATCTTTTCGCAAAGTTGAACATGTGGAACCAGACCGACTTTCAGCGCCTCATTTTCCTCGACGCCGACGCTTTCCCCATCACCAACATCGACGAAATGTTTGAGCTTGCGCCGCTGCAAGACTGCAAGCCAGAACTTCTGACAAAGGACGACTACTTCAAAGACGGCAAGAACTCTTGCTCTGGTGACGCGAGTCAATACATCTTTGCAGGAATCCCGCACAACCCTGCAAACACAACACATCCTAACATCAACGTCGGCTCTATGGTCATCACTCCGTCAGTAACCATGCATCAACGTCTAATGGATAACTACCAAAAGTATGACCGTTACGACACGCACATGGCGGAACAGGCGTTTCTTAACTGGATGTTTGCGCCTGGTTCTGCCTTTCCTGCGACTCAGCTAGAGCGCAAATGGGGAGCATTCTTCCCACAGCCGAACGAGGAGGGTAAGCTCAACGTTGTACACGAGAAACTTTGGATGAACATCTGGAACGAAAAGGATTCTGATTCTACTCAACACAAGTGGTTGAGGAATTTATGGGGCGATGAATGGAAGGCCATGGTGAAGTTTTATGATAGCGAGGAGTTTGTCAAGCAGAGGATGGCGGATAAGGCTGGCAAGAGCACGTCGTTATATGGAATAGGGACACCGCCGTAGAGCGCGGTTAATAGTCGTTGTCATTTGTGCTTTTCATATAGAACCAATCTGTACATATACACATGTTTCGTTTTTCCAATATCATATATTGAGCTGTTCTCCGGCGAGGCACGCCTCTATCATAGAAGCCGGTTTGGAGCTTCACCGCCCGGAAAGTCGGCGACTGAGACGGCAGAATTTCTTAGGATTGCAAGTTTGTCTCTGACATTATTTCTGTTCTGCCGATCACCACATCAGCACAAGTAAAATGGCAACAGCACCTCCTCGCAAGAAGCAGAGGACCTCTCTGGTCTCTGAAGAGGTCGATGCGCCAGCGGTGAGCGAAGCACAAATCGCAGAATTCTTCAAGAATGCCGAAACCGCAAAACCAAAGACAGAGACTGCCGCAGATTCGGACCAAAAGACTCAACTGCGCCAACTTTTCGTTCGCGCCCTGCCTGCTTCTACGACCAGCGAGTCTTTGACCGAACTGTTCTCGCAAAACTACCCTATCAAGCATGCCACCGCTGTCCTCGACAAGGAAACCAAACAGTGCAAAGGATATGGATTCGTTACTTTCGCCGACGCCGACGATGCTGCTCGAGCCAAGGACGACTTCAACGGCCATGTGATTGATGGGAAGAAGCTACGGATTGAGATTGCCGAGCACAGACAAAGAGACGAGCACGGTGTCACACAAAAGCCCGAGAAAGTCAAGCCCGAGGAAAAGAAGGACGAAGGACATCTCGAAAAGGGTACCAGGCTGATTGTGAGGAATCTTCCGTGGAGCATCAAGGGTGAGCGCCAGCTGGAGAAGATCTTCCTCAGCTATGGCAAGATCAAGAGTTCACAGGTCGTCAAGAAGAAGGGAGGTCTGCTGGCTGGTTTCGCATTCGTCACAATGAGAGGAAGGAAGAATGCCGAGAAGGCTATCGAGGGCGTCAACGGAAAGGAGATTGACGGTAGGACGGTTGCTGTCGATTGGGCTGTGGAGAAAGAGGTCTACCTTGGTCTTCAGGATGCAGCAGAGGAGCAGCCAAGTAAAGCGAAGAAGGAAAAGGATGACTTTGTCAAGCTCGATGGAACAGAGGAGACCGACGAAATGGATGATATGGTACGGGACGAAGACGATGAGGAGCTCGATGACGAAGATGAGGACGACGGAGATTTCATGAAGGACGAAGAAGCGCTGAAAGCTCTTGAGGTCGGTGGTGAAGAGGAAGACCCTGATGTAGCGGAGAAGAACATGAAGGAGGACAAGTCGGCAACCATTTTCATTCGCAATCTGCCCTTCACATGCACCGACGAGGATTTAGAGGATCACTTTACACAGTTCGGCACAACAAGGTACGCTCGAATCGTCGTCGATCCAACGACCGACAGACCGAGGGGAACTGGCTTTGTCGCATTCTACGACCCCGAGGCTGCGGAGGAGTGCTTACGACATGCACCGAGGCCGCAAATGCCCCACCCGAAAGATGCAAGACACAAGGGCAACCAGCAACAGCAGTCTCATTCTGTGCTGCAAGACGAGACACTGGATCCTACCGGTAAATACACGTTGGAAGGAAGAGTACTGCAAGTCACCCGAGCTGTGGACAAGAGAGAGGCCAACCGTCTCCGAGATGAGGGTGTCGCTCATCGCTACAAGCGTGACAACGACAAGAGGAGATTATACCTGCTTTCAGAAGGTACAATTCCTTCCAACTCCCCCGCTTATGAGAAGCTACCGCCGTCCGAGCGAACAATGCGTGAGGCCAGCGCCAAGCAGCGCAAGCAGCTGATCGAGAGCAACCCGTCGCTCCATCTCAGTCTGACTCGTCTCGCTGTTCGGAATATTCCGCGTAGTGTCACTTCGAAGGATCTCAAGCAGTTGGCTCGTGAAGCAATCGTTGGTTTCGCTATTGATGCAAAGGAAGGCCGCCGTGAACGTCTGTCAAAGGAGGAACTCAGCCGTGGTGGAGAGGACATGATCAAGGCCGAAGAGGCACGTCGCGAGGCCGGCAAAGGTGTGGTCAAGCAAGCGACGATCGTCTTCGAGGGACGAGAGGGAAGCAAAGTCAGCGAGAAGACCGGAGGTGGACGAAGCAGAGGTTACGGGTTCATCGAATACCACACGCATCGTTCCGCCCTCATGGGACTGCGCTGGCTGAACGGACATCAGGTTGATTACACGACGCTGGAAATGGAAAAGAACAAGAACGAGAAGGGGAAGAACATCACGACCGAGGCGTTGCAGGAGAAGAAAAAGAGGCTCATCGTGGAATTCGCTATCGAGAACGTCAACGTCGTCAAGCGAAGAGCTGAAAGGGAGGCTCAGGCGAAGGAGTACGCCAAGAACCCGAAACCAAAGGAGGAGCCACGCGAACGTGTCATTCGTGGAAGAGACGGCAAGGTCGTGCATCACACAAAGAGGAAGAGAGATCCGAGCACGTTGAAGCCGGCTGAAGAGGAGCCAAAGCAGGACCTTCCCGAGGACGAGAAGCTGGCGAAGAGGCAGCGTATCATCCAGAAGAAGCGCATGCAGAGGAGAGCGAAGAAGACAGGCAAGCCTTTCAGGGCTTGATATTGAGTCGTTGAGATTGTTCATACCTGAATGTCACATAGCGATTGTGATTCCCTATCTGTTCTGCTCCGATGCTGTGTATGAGTTTAATAATATGAGTGAACATACTATCTCGCCAGCTTTCTATGATGTCTTGTGCTCGTGATTAGTGGCATGCCTTGCGATTTTCTCGCCTTATATAAATGATACCAATCAATCGCAGGTGAGCTACATGTATTCGTGGTTCAAATTGCGTCAGCCACGACCACGAACCTCGGCTTCGCCAAGCTGGCATCAACAATACCACCATCGCTGAACAGATCAGACCCATAGCAGGAGCGACAAAACAGCAGCCACCACATCGCATTTTCGGAGAAAGTACGACGAAAATGCCAGGCTTCGAACCAAAGACACCAGTGTCGCTCAACCCGCCAAAAGACGACCCAATCTCGGTGGAGCACCTGTCGAAATGCGACGGCACGCATGAAGGATACCCTACTTATGTCGCGATCAAGGTATGTGACGGAGTGTTTCGGACCGTCGGCGTGGAGAACAGTAACTCACAGAGTACAGGGAACAGTCTTCGATGTGACGGGCAACAAGGCCTACGCTCCTGGTGCTTCATACAGCGGTGAGTCTTTCTCTCTTCTTACAACCATCTCAGCCATCAATCATTCCACCACGCTCCGTGGTGTGTTATCACGGCGAGACACAGAACACTGATGAGCACAGTCTTCGCGGGCAAGGACGCCTCAAAGGGCCTGGGCATGTCGAGTCTGAAGCCCGAGGACGCGGTTGCGGATTACTCTGATCTGTCGGATGAGCACAAGAAGGTGCTCGATGATTGGTTCACGTTCTTCAGCAAGCGATACAATATCGTTGGCAAAGTATCTGAGCAAGGATCTGCGAGCTTGTAGGGGGAGGCCGGGACGATTGGTTTATATATCTATTTGGGCTATTCTCATGAGATACACGCAATCACCATTGGTCAGACTATTTGTCGATGTGTACAACCATTCGAATACCTGGCTACCAAAGCCTCATCTCGGACGGCATCAGTCTATGCCTCGATAGGCTTGCTGACCATCAGTCCGATCAACGAGTGCACGATCTCAGCGGCGGCCAGTCCAGTCGTCTCACCAGGGTTGTCGTAGATGGGCGCAACCTCAACTAGACAACATCAGCACTAATCTCAATCAAAGACCATCATCAAAACTTACCAACATCAGCACCAACGACCTCGATTCCCTCCAACCCCTCCAGAATCGCCAACAACTCCCTGGTCGTCCAGCCCCCGACCTCAGCCGTACCGGTAGCTACAACTCATCAGCACTTTCTCTCCCATCAACAATTCTCAGACTCACCTGGCGCATAGGCCGGATCAAGCACATCAATATCAACACTGATGTACACTCTAGAGCCCTTGGTGCGTTCCTTCAGCTTCTCAACGATACCGTTGACACCGATCTTGTCGATGCTCTTCGCCGTCACGATTTCGAAACCACAGGACTTGTCGTGGCGCCGGTCGTAGTGCTTGTTGGCGACGGGGGCGCGGATGCCGGCGTGGATCGATGTGTTGCGAATCAAACCCTCTTCGTGCGCGATGTGCAGGAATGTGCCGTGATTGACGCCCCTGAGACCTGTTAGTGGATGCGGAATGGAATTGATAGGGGTACGGAGACGAACGCGTAGTGTGATATGCCGCCGCCCAGGACTGCTGGATCCCACGTATCTGTGGTCGTTAGTGGTTCGATGGTCTGCTGGCTATCAGAGCGAACGTACCAATATGGCTGTCGAAGTGGATCACGCTCACTTTGCCCCAGCGCTCATGGGTTGATCGAAGAGCAGATAGGGTCGTGGTGTGGTCGCCGCCCAGGGTCACGATGCGTGGAAACGTCGAGTCGGAGGCATTGGTCGTTCTCCCAGAGATGAGCTATCGGAGCCGTTAGACCGGTCATTCGGTACGTATAGGTAGTCGTACCTTGTGGGACTTGTCGAGTTGCTTCAGAGCAAGCGTGTTGTCCTGCCCGAGTAAGCATTTGGGTTCTCGTGCTTGATTGCATATACTCACAAGCACGGTCAGAGGCGCATCGCCACAGTCAACGATCTTGGCCCATTCCTGAAAAACGTTACGTCCTGACATGGGTCAGCGAGTTCAACCTGAGGGCTGACGGCTTGACCAGACCAGTCTCGACACTATAGCTGAACTCGGAGCTGATTCTCCTCGAACCAAGACGAATACCAGTGGGTCCGAATCTCGCTCCTGGTCGTGCAGTCACACCCTCGAAGACAACCAGTCAGCTTATGTTATGTTGGTCTTGTCGTTGCACGTCGAACGTACGGTATCAAAGGGTGCACCGAGCACGGCGATATCGAATGGCTCGACGTCTTGAGGCTTCTCGGCCAGACAGTGCACGTAAGGCAAGTTGGCATATGTCGTCAGTCCGTAAAAATTACTCGAAGACACATCGAGGTCGAATGATGGACCGGATGCGTGGAAGTCCTTGATGGGAGTCTGATACGGAGATACCGGCGGAAAGGTGATGTCTCGTGCCAGGGCGAGAGGCAGCAGAGCGAGCAGAGACAGCATTGTGTGACTTGGAGTGAACGAAACGAGAACACGAAAGGAAGACACGCAAAGAAATCAAACAGTGTTGTTTCTGTGAAGATATAGCTGGACTTCCGTGTTGCCATTGATTGATGTAGGCCTAGCACACGCCCGATTAGGCAGGTATATGCGGACGGTCTCAGCGCGTTATCTCTAGAGATTGACGGAATTGGTCATCGTCCTGGATATTATTTATGATATTGAGCCTTCAATTTGGCTCGACTTGTTATGATTGTTTCCCCACACGCCGCATCTCAAGTCGTAGAAGGCTTGTCGCCGCTCAACAGGGCTTCCGCATCCTTGTCTTTTGTACCGGTGCTCCCTGTCTCTCGCTCTTGCAATCCTTCTGGCTTCTTTCCGCTGCTCACGCTTTGTCTAGCGGCATCCTTCAGCCTAGTGCTGGCTGCCTCGTTGATGTCCTTGGTCTTTGACTCCTTCTCATCGTCGCTGTCTCCTAGACTGAAAGGATCGTTCTCTTCCGCGTCCGGGTTTGGCGCCATCGAGGTCAAAGGCTGCCACTTAGTGTTCTTGCTCGCCGAGTTTGGTGCGGCGCTTTCCTGACCTGCAGCTCTGCGGTCGAAAGCATCTACCTCGTCCACTGGACCAGATTGAGGTGGTGCCGGGGTAGCTTTAAACAAGTTGGGGTTGGCCATTGGTCTGCTTGGCTTTGGTGGAGGTGCTAGGGTATGGTTAGCGCTCTGTGAGAGGTGAAAATGACATGAAACGTACCCTCTTCGTCTCTCAGTTCCAGAGCTGTAAAGTCGTCTCCAAGTACATGCGGGTCTGCGTCATACCTCTCCGCATCCCCGCTTCTGCGTGAGCGTTCTGCAGACTGACGAATTCCACGCAGTTGAGCTGACTGTGATGATCCGAAGTTTTGTCTTCTTGGAGGTGTGTCCTGTCGAGGTGGTCCGTTCAATGGATCATCATCGTCGCCCTCCAGCTTCTTTCTGATATCTCCAAACCATTGGGTGAACTTTGCTTGTGTCTCAACAAAGCCCTTTCGCACGGTCTCGCCGAACTCGTTCAGGTCGTCGTCGAAGAAGTTGCGATCGTGGTCGCGGTCGCGGTCGCCAGAAGCGTAGAGCTCATCATCGTTCTCATATTCCTGGCGACGCTGGGGCTGGGGCTGGGCCTGTCTTTGTGCTCCTCTTTGTGGTCGTTCTGCCGCCTGGTAGTGCTGGGCAAGTTGACGAGCATACATCTCGTCCTGCTCAAGTTGTCTTTGCGCGGCGGTGGGACGAGGTGGTTGTGGAGGCGGAGTCTCTTCTGCACTGAAGCTTGGATCTGACATGCCTGAGGTACCAATCAATCTCTGTCTCTGTGCGGCAAGTAATGTTTTATGTTTCTCACCAAGTAACGCATTGAAAGCTGGCTCGATGCGTCCTCCGCTTGCCTGGAGTACCGCTCCAATGACAGTGGCGTCAATTTCGGGAAAGGCCTCCTTCAATGTCTGCATTGCTTGCTGTTGAGGGGTGAGAGGTCGCGGTGGCTTCGCGGGGGCTTGCTCCTCTTCGTGCGGTTGTGGTTTAAGAGTACTATCCATAGTTGCTGCGCTGTCTGGCTTGTTCACGGGATGAGTTGGATCCTTTGCAGAAGCTGTGTCTTGTGGCTCGTCGTCAAAGTCGAGTTGCTTGGCTGTTGTAGGGGACTCTGCGCCGGATGGCTGCTACTGATTAGTGTCTCGACAGGCAGGACAAGTATCATATCGACGCGTACCTTATCGTGCTTGGAGCTGTCTGACATGATGACACAAAGGCGTGGTAAATTTGTGGACAAATGGTTGGATCAATGGCAGTGCACCAGTCGTTTGCGCAGATCAATGTTTGGAGCACGAGGCAACAATCTCGCAAGCTGTTGGAGATGACCGCCAAGCCATAACGTCATGCTGGTAATGTATTTCAAGGCACGAGGCTCAAGCTACATGCTGTTTTCTCTTCAAACGCCAGGTCATGGAAGGTCATTGTATTCAATACTATGGCACAAGAAAAGGAGCAACGTGATGAGCATAAATGAATGCAATGTTTGTTTCGGCAACAAGAGAAGCCGCATTGTCTCTGTCATGAATCTGGGAGCAGTGTCTTGATCGACTTGGAGAACTCGGACGACGTGGTACGGCGACTGTGGTCAGTAGTAACCACGAGCACAATATGATTGTTGCCGATCTACTGTACGCTGACCCGACGATTTTGCATTTGACGGATCGATGTCAAGGCTTACATGGACTTCAGTCTTCCTTCTCTGTCACCTGGACCACCAACTTCTTCGCGTGGACTTTTCCAGCTCGGAGAAGTTTGAGTGCCTTCTCAAGACCGTGGTCAAGACCCCCCTCTATCACCTCAAGTGGCGGTGGCTGTAGCCTCCCATCCCTCACCATGGCACCAATGTTTGCCGCATACGCTCGAGCGAATTCAGGACCACCGTCATCGATACCAAGATTGCCAAGTGCTTCACCGTCTTTCCGCCCTTTCAGCTTCTGCCAGAGACCGCCTGCCATCATATGATAGATATGAAAGTGCATAGGCAGCTTGTGAGCATGACCAGGCAGAGCGAGGGCGATGCGGCCTTGATGTAGTTCCAGGACTTGAGCAATGTTCAAGTAGCTGCCATGTTCACTTACAGCATCGAGAGCGTAGAGCAGGGGTCGCCCTTGTAACGCTGCTTTGACATCCCTTACAAACGCCTCGTCTCCAGCGCGATAATCAATGATGACATCTCCTTTACTCTTGTCGATGAGGCCTTCAACAAGAGACGCCCCATCACCTGCAATACAGATCATGGGTTGGGCATTGACAGCCTAGCCGAATTTGACAGCCATGGATCCCACAGAGCTAGATGCACCGTAGATCAGGAGGGTAGTCGGCTTCACCACACGATCCCACAGGCTAGACGTCAACCTCAAAGTACCGAAGAGGCCAAGAACGGCCATGAAAGTCGCCATTGGCAGGGTCGCAGCTCGTTCAAAGGGGATTGTGCCAATGTGAAACGTGGTGTATTCCTTGACACGCGCAAACTCAGCATAAGCACCAGCAGGAGCTCCAAGCTGATGAAGAGCGGCGACTCGATCTCCTGGACGGAAGGCCAACACAGCAGATCCTACTTGGCCAACAAACCCAGCAATGTCGTCTCCACTGTTCGGGCATTCAGCGATGGTCTTGAGTATGCCGGCTGGCATCTTCCAGTCTTTGGGGTTGCATCCTGCCACAACAACCCGGATGATGATATCGTCTGGCTTCAACACTTGTGGTTTGGGAGCGTCCTTGACTGTGACATTCGTGTCAGCATCAACGTGAGCCTTCCTCATCTTTGCAAGCCGACAACGGAGCGGGAGATGCGATCGCGTATTGCTTCGCTAGCTCCTTTTGACCTCTACAAGGCTGCCCATCCGGCCCATCAGCTGTTGATACATGTCAAGTAAGCAACGTTTGACTGTCTCTGTTTTGTTGGCAAACAATGGCGCCTCCGACGTGAGTGTTGTGCTACTGTCAAGCTCCTTCCACGCGTTTGCAGCTTTTGTCTATGGGGGAATGCATGTGGGGAAAGTTCGATTCGACTACGATAAGCATCTTGGAAAAGCGGGGCTTGGTGGGGCTCGGCCACCGGCGGATCCACTGCTACCATGGCGCCTCAAGACCAAGTCGCGGTGCTTGACGTTGCAGAATATCCCTCAGCACAAACATTCCTACAGAGCTGTATTGAATTCTTCGAAGAAATCAAGGATTCGTATGGCTGACCTCGTCATTACTGCGCCTTTGTCACTGACAGTACCCAACACACCTGGTCATCAGCTCGAAGAACAATTGAACAAAGAGTACGGTCCTGGCAATCAAATAATTCCTTTGGGAATTCAGGGCTGCCGGCGACCGCTCGTTCACATGTGAGGTCACGTGCGCTAAAGGCAAGGTTACTGTATATGAACCCATCTGTAGTTGTCGATAACCGTATCACCCCCTCGACTCTCGCCTCCGACTCTCGCCCGCCGGTGAGCTCAGCCCAGAGTGCCGGTGGATCTTGGTTGGCGTGAACAACGACGCTAAAACACTCCGCTAGACATTGAGCCAGACACTAGACCACCTATCAGACAGTAAGCCAGACACTTCGTTGAGCAGTAGGCTAGACACTTCATTAGACAGTAGGCTAGACACTTCATTAGACAATAGGTTGGAGCAGGCAAGGCAAAAGCGCCATGTGCAAGCGATCCTGGTGGCGAGAAAAAGAAGCTGCGGAAGTTTAGAGGCCCAGGTTGATGTGACGGCCGATCTATTATACCTCCTTACGGCTATTAACTATAAAGCCAATAGCGACCTTAGCTAGCATAATCTACAGCAGAGGAAGCGGCCCGTGATTAGTCGTGCCACGAGGCCAACGAAGTGTCATGATATTCAACCTGGCCACGATGACGCCCTGGGACTGGGTTGCGTGGGTGTTTGACCCATCCATACGACAGAGCGACGACTGATATTCCGATGCTGACTGTAGACATGGCAGCGGTAGCGACCTTCCGATGCTAACTATAGTCATGGCAGCGGTAGCGACCTTCTAATACTAACTATAGATATAGTAGTAATAGCAACCTTCTAATGCTAACTATAGACATAGTAGTAGTAGCGACCTTCTAATACTAACTATAGATATAGTAGTAGTAGCGACCTTCTAATACTAACTATAGACATAGTAGTAATAGCGACCTTCTAATACTAACTATAGACATAGTAGTAATAGCGACCTTCTAATACTAACTATAGACATAGCAGTAATAGCGACCTTCTAATACTAATTATAGACATGGCAGCAGTAGCGACCTTCTAATGCTGACTATGGACATGGTAGCAGTAGCGACCTTCTAATGCTGACTATGGACATAGTAGTAGTAGCGACCTTCTAATGCTAACTATAGATATAGCAGTAGTAGCAACCTTCTAATACTAACTATAGACATGGTAGTAGTAGCGACCTTCTAATGCTAACTATAGACATGGCAGCGGTAGCGATCTTCCGATGCTGACCGTGGACATGGCAGCGGTAGCGACCTTGCGGGGCTCCTGTCGCACCGAGAGAGACATAGAATCCGACACGCAGCTATGACATATTGACGCGGTTGAAGGAGGGCAAAGCCCAACGGGTCGTAGGTGGCTGTGGATATGGGAATAATGATGGAGTCGTATAGGTGGTGGAGAGGTTATATAGATGATAATATTCGCAGGGCCAAGTTGTCAAAGGTAATAGGATGGACTGGCTTCGATGCTGTGGCACGAACGATGGCGAAACGTGATGAGCATGAATGATTGCATTCTCTATCGCTAAATGCTGTATGCGTAATGCTAGACTCCTTTTCTATGCTTATCCCAATCTACCATTGTATAGTAATTTAGTGTCTCTTCTTCTCTTTTCTTTCATTTGATCCATCATTGCCATCGTCGCTTCCGGTGGCCGAGCTCTGATTACTGACAGGCATAGGAGCGGTAGATTTTTGTTCCCCTTCTCCTTGCTCACCGCCTTCGTTGCGAAGCAGCCCCTTCTCTCTCGCTCGCCTCACTTCTGGGTATTCCGGCGCACCGCCGATACTGGCCAGGACGACGTCCGAGTTCGCAGTCGGCGAGTCGAGAATCTGCAGCTCTTCCAGTGTGAAAAAGTATGGATAGATCTTCCATCGAAGTGGAATCAATGCGATAATGATGACTGGGAATCCGATAGCACCAATGGTCTGAGAGATGGCCACACTGAAACCGACGCCGAGGATTTGTCCCAGGAGGAAGAGCGCGACCTTCCACTTGCGGACCTTGAGCATCGGATGACTGGGGTCCATGAAGCGAGTCTCGGTGAGAATGTAGATTGCTGATTGGGTCATGCCGTTGCCCTCTATTGAGCCCCAACCGACGACGAAGAAGACACCGGCGAGCAAGCAACGTGGTATAGTACCGAGGACGACGAGAAGCGGACCGGTCATCATGCCGACGAGCGCGAGCCCCATGAGGAAATGACTGACACGTTGCTCTTCGACCGATTCGGCCACGACCTCCTTCTTATGGCGCTCCGTGATTTCGTCAGTGTCGGGGTCGCGCTCGTAAGTAACAGTTAATTTGTCCTTGTAGTTGGTCAAGGAGTCGGTGTGAACAGGGGCTTGTGGCACAAGACCATTTGGGAGGGGCAGGCCGAGTATACCACCGACGAAGCAGGTGATTCCTAGCAGAAAGAAATCCCAGTGAAAACCGGCAGGCTTCTTCAGAGGAAACTGCCGGGCTTGGGCGGTGATACTGCTAATGTTGTGGTCATAGTAGAAGAGCAGGGTGAGGAGGAACCCGATTGGGAGAGCGACGAAGACCCACTTGACTGGGATTTCCCAGAAATGAACAAACCAGTCGGTTCTTGCGGTAGGATGGAAAGCTCGTGTGATGGGTAGTTTGAGGACGTCGGCCCGCTTGATTGGGCCAGGGATATACACGAAACCGGTCCAGAAGATGGTGCAGATCTTGAGAGTCAGCTTAGCAGGAACAATGGCATAAATATGGGATCGTTGCTTACAGGATAAGCATAATCGGACAGAAACTTTCTGATCGCTGGGTTGAAGACCTTGGTAGCGGGCATGAGTTCCAGCAGGTAGATCGTAAACCAATAGCACAACGCAACAACAATGCCCAAAAAAGCAGCAGTAGGCGTGCTCTCGCTGAACTGAGCGACAAGTTCCTGGACACCCTTTTCTGTGTCTTCGTCAGCCAACACTCGGATGGATGGTCGTGAGCAGGACAAGCTTACCCATATAAATAATACCAACGTACATGCCAAATGCGTTGCTGGAGAAGTCGGTGATGTATCGCATGTAGTCCGAGATGTTGCAGATGGCAAAAATCCAATGGAATATAGCCGCCCAGATCGACACCCATACGAGAAACTGTGGGTATAGTCCAGGAATGTGCCGTTGGGTGATATCGTAGATGGTATAATTGAAGAGTGAGATAAGACCCGTGATACCGACGACTGTGAGTGGTTGCGCGGATGCGAGACTGAAGACGATGGCTGCCAGAGCGGACGAAAAGAGGGCTTCGTTGACTCCGAAGTAACCATTAGTGCGCCTCTCCATGTCAAGAATAAATGCAAGGGCGGGAAGGAGACTGTGATAGCATATCAGAAACACTGCACGAGCTGATCGTGATGATAAACAGGACCAACGACGTACTTGACGAAGAAGATTCTTATGGTTCCAGCAAATGTTCGATATCTGACACCATCCGTCCAGTCGGTAAGATACCATGGCGCGCGACGGCGAACATCATAGTACATTCCTCGAAAGGGATGTAAGGCACGATACGACCTCCATCCTGTGAGATGTTCCCATTGATACGGATCTGGTTTCTCGGTCTCCGGGTACCTGAGATGCCTCCCGCTGAACGACTCGAACCCAGTTACCATAGCGAAGTCAGAGGTAGCAAACAAGCGGTTGTGTTAGTTGGTCGTTCGTCTCTAGAGACCATGCAAGGTCGTGAGTAGTGGTTGTCTTGATAGAGAAAGGATTCGCTGTTGATGAATGGAGGACACGAGGGTATCTGTATATGATGCGGGGTGTGTGTATGCGTGCTTTTGTGACTGCATCGCTCCGGTTCCAGCCAGTACATATATGGACAGATGCGGGAGGCAGAATAGAGGGGCGTTGATACGGTTATTAGGTAAATGACGCATGCGGCTAGGATAAAGTTATTCTCTCTTCGGTGCATTATGTACTTTAGAACTTTGCGTGGGGCTTGAAATGAGTTACTCTAACGGTCCCTGACTACATGTACTCACGATGCACTGACCATGATGGCGGTTCCCTCGAGATGTGTCTGTCAGTAATCCCGCTCCAGACTTGCTGTCTATGTCATGGGAGTCTCTTTCTACCAAGGAGACTGGTCATGCGAAAAGTTCGTGAAGTACATGCACGCATCCTGCGGTATCTTCGCCGGGTATTTCAAGTGATCACGAAGAGATGTCACTTTCGCATCGCAAGTGGCATGCCAAGAGCAGACATAGTTCATGCACCCCACCGAAAATTTAGATGGGGCCACGGGATGTCCTGTTGCGGCGAGGCGCCGTGAACCGATCTTAAATTCTGTCATCGCGACAGACGCTCGGATCGTTCTCGCTATACCCAAGATGGTCGCCCGACGGTATTCACTGCCCGGGCAGAATCATCGTCGGAGCAAACATAGTCATCCTTGCAAGAAGCATAGGCTTGCGAATCACGCGAAAGGCGTCTTTGACATGCCCGTTGTTGTACACTGATTGCCGAGGAGGTCAAAAATATTACCGGCAAAGGAACCTGTGGTTAGACTTGTATGACTTCGTGCCCGTATAGTTGTAATCTCAATTTGTCGCCTTTGGCAAGACGATCGTCCATTGTGATGTTTCGTGACAGCGTCCCGGCACGTGGCTGGTCGGCGATGATCGGTCCTGTCCTTGAATCGGGAGTACCAGCGGACTCGCCGACAGCGCCTGCGCCACACGTAAAGCACAGCAGACGAACTTGTTTATTCGATGTGTAATGACACGAATCGAGTATCTAGGGCTCACGGAGAGCGGAAGCTAAGGCGTCCTTCGCTTGTCCACAGCAGAGACCGTGACCCGATTAGAGAACAAGGTAACGCTATCTTGCCGCTTTAGTTCCCATCAACGGTCGCAGCTCTCAGTCGCTTTCTTTTTCGCGCTCGTTCTCCTTGTGCACTTCCGGCATCCCGTTGTGCAGATGGAGTAGCGTCGAAGGGTTTCCTTCGCCGGACTAGCTGGTACGCTCGGTCCAGCTCCACTTCAACAGCACAGCGTATCTTGAGCGCCCCGATCGCGGGCCATACGCTCTTCTCTCCTTTCAAGATCCAATAATCAATGCTTTTCTTCGTGGGATTCTCCAGCAGTTTCAAATAGTCTGTAAACCCCACCTCCGGCACGAGGGTCAGACTAGGTCCAGGAATATCCTCATCTAGCACCAATCGACGCACGTTCGTGGCCAGATAGCCCAGCGAATCTAGCTGATGAAGACGATGCTGTACTTCCATCAATGCAATTTTGACAAGGCTGCTGGTCAGTCCGCTTGGTCCTGCGTAGCGTGGCTTGGGACTACTAAGGTCGCTTTGCAAGAATGGAGCAATGTACGGTCGCGCTTGTGAGACGACAAAGTGGCTGACGTTGAACAACTCTGCGATACGCGACAGTGGTCCTTCCCTTTCTGAAGACTTCTTCGTGTGCGTATAAGGAAGGAGACTGGCGTCTTGAGCAGATGACCACGTCACTACATTGCCAGACTCGTCCTTACAATACAATGGAACAGGAGATTGAGAAGCATCCGGAATATTCGAGGCTACCGCTGCAGACCAGATCAAGACATTCGGTGCCGTCAAGTAGTTCAGTAAGTTGGGCACACTGCCATTGGTCGAAGAGACAGTGATGTTGAGCACGCGCTTCGTGCGACGGTAGGCCTCTGCGAATGTCAGATCGCCCACGTTGGCCCTGACACAATCTCCGAGTGCTTGTGCATCCAGAATGATTCCTTCCTCTTGGAATCTCCGTAGCCTCCTCACGAATGTCGAGAACAAACCATGCTTGACATTTCCAGCCTGAGCAGATGTAGCTGCTTCTCGCGACCGCTTGTCGAATGCACTGAGATCGATCGCTTCGCCACTGAGAAAACCGAGCAATTCTTGTTCGTCATGCACGCCCACCAAGGCAGCAATTAGAGCACCGGTTGCAGTACCCGAGATGATCCGCGGCAAAAGTCCCCGTAGGTGGAGGGCTTTCACTACTCCGATATGACATAGTCCGAAAATAGAGCCACCTTGTAGTATCAGGGCGCTTCTTCCAAACGCCTGACGAGCATCATGTAAGAGGTCCAGCTTGGTCTGAGTGGTCAAACCTTCGCCAGGAGAGACGGAAGTAGGATATTGTGTGACGTGTTCAATGGCCAGGCACACTTGTGTGATGTAGTCCTCGATTAGTAGTTTGGTTCCAGCATAGGCTCGAGTGAAAAGACGAGGAGCAGTGATATTGCCCAGATTACGGACAAGACCGGAGCGGAGAAGATTGACCAAGACAAGGATATCGTCGTCTTCTATCGCTTCGATGATGCATTGCAGACGATCATAGATGAGTTTGTAGTCGTAATGTTTGGAAACAGCATTTTGACGCCTAGAGCATTATCAGCACAAGGTCTTCCTCATCTTCGGCTCGCTACTCATACATACCATAGGCTATTCTCTAAAAGGTCGTCCAAAGCGTATGCCGCCGCTTCCCATTCTTCAAATATTTGGGCATGCGACAACGACTCTAGCAGCAGTTGCTTGTCACTCGGCTTGGAGTACCATGCGAGAAGTTTCTAGATGCCTGGTCAGCATGTCCCTGTACATACAGGGGACGGAAGTGCTCTAACCCTCTGCCAGAAAAAGGCCACATCAAAGAGGAAGCTCGATAGCGACCTCAGAATGGCCCACAGGCTACTGCTCTTCGGCATATTGTGCTCGCTAAGATCACCATCGCGGTATTCCAGGTTCGCCACAGACCGCACAGAGGGACATACAAGCCAATGGCAGCGGGTGAGGGTGTGGAACGATGGGTGGCAGCTCAGAAATCGAATATGATGAGTGTAGTTGGGTAGGCGCTGTTACTACTGGCTGCTCCGAGACGTCACACAGAGTGAAATGCACCCCAGATTTGGCACAAGAGGGCACCAGCCACTGACTCGTGCCTTCCAGGTTGAGAGTTGATGAAGGGGGCGGCGCGGCCCGGCCTACGCACGAGCAGATCGTCGCTTCCGTGCAAGCAACAAGCGCGAGGGCTGGCGCGTGCTTCGACTTCGGGCCACAGCTTCAGCCTTCAACTCACTCCCACCGCGCCGGCGCCTCTTCGAAACTGTCTGCTAGACTATGCTGTATTGTTGCTGCCTACAACCAAACAGGGTTCGAACGTCGTATGTTGTTATTCTGCAAACTGTATCCTATTATGCAACGAACCCTCTGCGAGCTTCGACCGATGGTCGAATATGGTCAGGCCAGTGAATGCAGACAACAAACAGAAAGCTTCCAGTGCTGAAACTTCGACGCGCTTGCGGCGTTTCATGTTCACATTACCACAGACTTCCTATGGCGAGTGCGCTGCCTGTGAGTCTCTGCTAGACAATCTGGATGTTTGACACGTCAAACACTATGGGCGAGACCGCGCTTCTCCTTGCCAATGCTGCTTGTAACGGTTGCTGCACCCCTTACCGCCATTGCACTGAAAGGGATGGTTCACGCGTTTCACGCACTCCATAGGCCCAAACGCCCGACTACAAAAGGTATCGGTAGGTGAAGGTGAATGTGAAGCCTTCTCCACGCGCAATTTTCGTAGTACAATCGGTGCCGGTCACAAGTCTCTCATTGACAGTCAATAGCAGAAACGTCACTCATTGTACTTCTGCCTGATTCAATTCCACGGTCTTCGACAAAATCTATCACTTCACCACCGGATATAAAAAGCTCCCTTCGCACTAACCTCTGACAATCTGTTCTATCATACTATACCTCCAGCATCACATCGCTCAACAAACCAATCTTTTCTGCTAGCTGGTCTAGCTTTCTGATCCACTCACGACAGCAACAAACATTACATACCATGATGGTTTCTTTCAAGATCGCAGGCGTTTCGGCCCTTGCTGCTCTCTCGACAGTCGCTTCTGGCCACTTGATCATGCAACAGCCCGTTCCGTACTCCAAGGACACTCTCGATAACTCTCCTCTCCTCAACGCTGCTCCAGGTTCCCCTGGTTCCAACTTTCCATGCAAACTCCGCGACAACGCTTTCGAAGTCAGTCAAGAGAATGACATCACGGTCGGCGAACAGAACACCATTTCCTGGATAGGTTCGGCCTCGCACGGCGGTGGTACTTGCCAACTCAGCGTCACGCTCGACCGTGAGCCTTCTGCCACCAGCAAGTTCAAAGTCATTGCCAGTTGGATTGGTGGTTGCCCCACTTCTTCTGACGGCAACGGCGGTACGCAGCCTTTCAACTGGACCATGCCTGCCGAGGTTCCAAATGGCAAGGCCACTTTCGCATGGAGTTGGGTCTCCAAGCTCTCTGGCCAGCCTGAATACTACATGAACTGTGCACCAATTACCGTCTCTGGTGGCGCCTCAAACAACGACGAATTCGATCAGCTCGAAGATCTCTTTCTTGTGAATCTTCCGAGCTCCAGTTGCGGCAGTCAAGCTTCCAAAGACCTTGAGATCCCAAACCCTGGCAAGTACGTTACCACATTCGGTTCGACTGCTCTCGCAACTCCCACCGGAACTGGTTGTGCCGCTCTGGGACAAGCCTCTGCTACTGGAGGTGCACAGTCTGGCATCTCCTCGGGTAGCACCGCTGCTTACTCTGCTGAGTCGTCTGCTGCTGCGACTACACCTGTTCCCTCCTCTTACGCTTCGAGCAGCCCAGTGTCACTCTTGTTCCCCACGGAGACCGAAGCAGCAAGCAGCACCACGCTGGCAACAGTTGCTGTCCCTTCTGCGACCAGCGGTTCCAACCCTTCTTCTAACGGCACCGGTACTTGCACCACGAATGGTGCTGTCGTTTGCAACGGAGAGAGCCAGTTCGGACTTTGCAACTTTGGTCAGGTCGTCTGGCAGGATGTTGCTGCGGGCACTACTTGTCAAGACGGAAGCATTACCAAACGTGCAGCTCGCAACCACAGACGTGTCAGCCATCCTCACGGTCACAGCTTCTGAATGAGTCAAAACAGAGCACGTCAGATTCCTTGATGCATAAATGGTTGGGATGAAAGGTTATTTCACAGCTGGCTGTGGATACTGCATGATTCGACACAATGGATCCTAATGATGATACGAGCGCATAGTGGCTACAGGGCATTTTTGGAAGCATTACGTACCATACTCTTCATGTGTCTGTGATGGCCCCAGTATGACTACTTCGAAACTATGCGCATGTTTCCCGTCGTCTCAATAGAGGCCATGACCGACCTACAATGCATACCTCTCTTACAGCGAGGATGTACTGCGTAACCTTCGTACTCCGTGGATGATCCTTGTTGCATGTCCCAAGTCCGTGCCTTGAGAATCTGCGGATCCGAAGCGAATTGCGGAGAAATCACGGTTAATTCGGCGTGGCTGTGAGAGCCGGTGCGGCATCCACTTCAACCCATCCATTCATTCCATCCACCATTGGCGACACTTGGCAGTCACTGGCGGACAACTGGCACCGCCGACAGACAACCATCAACTGAAAACCACCGCTACTGGACTCGACTCAGGATAATTCAGAGGTCAATCACGGAGAAGCTGTCGAAAGTGCAATCGATTGCCTTGCGAGTCGACGAGCGAAGCGACTTGGAGTCGAATTGATCGCAGGCATACCTCCTTGCATGTCGTTGTCTCCACAACCCTTTTCTGACATTTGACACTCGACCTTGATAGTCTCCGACTCGTTGCAAGCTCTCGTGCTTAGTCCGACGATTCACAGCTATAACGAACCCAGTTTCAGCGTGCTTGGCCAATCACCCTTGCGACCACTTTCAATCATGGAGCCGTGGCAGTCATGGGCTGTTGCTCTTACCGGTGGTGGGCTGGCTTACTGGTACTACACCTCCAGAAACCAGACCACTCCTAGCGTCACTAGAGCTCGAGCCCAATCCATCACCGAACCGGCACCCGCGCAGAACAAAGCTTCCAAGAAGGACACAAGACGGAGACGGACGACATTGGAATCTGGCAAGCCGGAGCCTTCAAGCAGCGATGCTGCTGCTTCCACCTCTGTATCAGATGTTAAGTCAGAAAGCAAAGAGGTTCAGAACAAGAAGCGGAAATCAGGCAAGAAGGACAAGCCGGCTGCCGCTCCAGCAGCTTCTACACCTGTTGTGGCTGTTGAGCAAGACGAACCCGAGGAGACTACCGACAACAAGTCGTGGGCCGAGCAAATGGCAAACCTCAGGAAGGGCACCAATTTGCAGCCACCATCCCGTAACGACTCGAACAACCGTACAAAGAAGACTTCTGCCTCCAAAGCCAGCCCTGCAATCTCAGCCTCGTCCTCCACAGGTGGCGCCGATGCCGACGATGAAATCACACCTGCCATGTCACCTTCCTTGGCTGCGGGCGACGTATCCGACATGCTCGAAAAGCCAGGATCTGGCCCTTCAGTACTCCGCCTGAACAACACCTCTGACCCAAACGCAGCAAGAAACGTCAAGTCGCAGAAGGAATTCCAGCCGGCCGAGACCAAGAAGCAGAGACAAAACCGTAAGAAGGTCGAGGAGCGTAGGATCGAACGGGAAGCTGAGGAGCGCGAGAGACAGCAGAAGCTCGAAAGCCAGAGACGTGCGGCGCGCGAATCCCGTGGAGAACCAGCAAAGAACGGCATCTCGGCAGCCAAAGCTCCAGCAGTCAACGCCTGGGCTGCCGATGCTGTGAACAGGACCGAGTCTGCCCCAGTCACTGTTGCTCCCGCGAACAATGCCCCCCTTCTCGACACGTTTGAGCCAGAAGCTAATTCAGTGTCTTCGACTAACGAAGGCCCAAGCAACGGTGTTGCTGCGACCAGCGTTGTCGGTAACTTTGACCACGAAGTACCATCTGAACAGGAGCAGATGGCCACGGCTCAGAACTCAAGCGAAGACCAGTCTGGCTGGGCCACTGTTGGCACAAAGAAGCAGAAGAAGAAGGGTGCCAATGGCGAATCCACCATGCCGGCCGCAGTCGAACAGACCAGCGCTCCGGCTCCAGTCGCGGCTCCGCCAGTCAAAGTCGCTCCGGCCCCTGCGCCCAAGTCGACCAATGGTTTCGCCAGTCTGGACAACGGCTTCATGTATGATGCTGGTAGCCACCCAGACGACTCTCAGTGGGACGCATGATTGAGTATGTGACTTCAAGCATTGTCTATTCGCACTTTCGCCTTGAGCAGAATCCCGGTCTGGTTCGGTCTGTACACGCCCAACGATTTCGATTGGCGTCCGGTGCGTTGCATCTCTATATCCTCGGAAACATCAACATGTTACAAGCATCTCATTTATCATCTGGAAACCAAAAGATCGCGTGGAGTTACAAGAGTCCCCGTCACGATTGTGTACCGCAGTATTCGAGCAAGGCACATATCCGGCTGCACAGATGGCAATAGCCTGATAGCGACAGCATGTTACCGAATCTACGTCTTTACTACATTGTGTGTTGTTGTTGTTTCACTAGTGCTGACTATCTTGCGTGCGCTGAATTCGCGTGACTACATCATGCTCCGAAGACATCAAGGACAGCGGTCAGTGTTACAGGTGTGTGTGGCCGCATCGTAAATATAGATAAGCCTGGATGCAGCGTGACAGCTGTCTTGAAAGGAGCATAATATTGCCAGCTCAATGACACGACGCGGACTCGAAATACCGCTTCAGTCACTCTTGTATTGTACCCCTGCTGCTTGTAGACAGTTGTGAATAATTGCTCTCACGTATCGATTTATCCAGCCGCGATATAAGGGGAAAACCGTTCCTGAAACCGACCCGAGAAGCTTGGACATTGGACACTTGTTCCATTTATTGACCTCGAACGTCCGCACCTAGGACCCCCGCTTAAGGTACACCCGCACTGCAGCATTCTTTACACCGACCAGACACTTCCTGGAGCTCCTTTAGCCTTTTCCAACTTTGAAGTCGCCTGTCAAGAGAAGGGTTGCGCATACAGCATCAGGAGAAATCGCAATGGCCCAAATACGAGGAACAGCAGGATACCACCTGGGGAACCAGAATGCTTTTGGCCCAGGTCCATCGCAAGCCACCAACGACCCAAGCCCTCTTGAGAAGATTCGCGAGTCTACTGGCAAGATCGAGGACTTTTTGGACAACATCAGCGAGCCCATCAAGCCGTGAGTCGAGTCTGGGAAGACACCGAGGCTGCAACAGCGAGCTGACCGCGTTCAGATATCTTCCAGCCATTGGTCGCTTTTTGATCGTCGTCACATTCTTGGAAGATGCGCTCAGAATCATTACACAGTGGAGCGACCAGCTCACCTATTTGCACGACTACAGGAGAAGTATGTTGATCTGTACGAGGCTTTGACGAACACATACTGACTGTCATAGTTCCGACTGGCCTTACCCACCTCTTCCTGATCATCAACGTTCTCGCCATGACTTCCTCGTCCTTCCTCATCATCGTTCGCAAGCACAGCGAGTACGCAGTAGCTGGTCTCTTCGGTGTCGTTGTTACACAAGCCCTCGGTTACGGACTCATCTTCGACCTCAACTTCTTCCTGCGCAATCTGTCAGTCATGGGTGGTCTGTTGATGGTTCTCTCCGACTCTTGGGTTCGTAAGAGGTTCGCCCCAGCTGGTCTGCCACAACTCGACGAGAAAGACCGCAAAATGTACGTCCAGCTGGCTGGTCGCGTGCTGCTCATCTTCCTCTTTGTTGGATTTGTCTTTGCCGGCGAGTGGAGCTTCGGTCGCGTCGTTGTCATTCTGATCGGCGCTGTGGCTTGTGTCATGGTCGTCGTAGGCTTCAAGGCCAAGTTCAGCGCCATCCTGCTTGTCCTGATCCTCAGTGTCTTCAACATCTTGGTCAACAACTTCTGGACCCTCCATTCGGCCCACCCTCACAAGGACTTCGCGAAATACGACTTCTTTCAGGTTCTCTCCATTGTGTAAGTCTAGCTCATCTATACTAATTTGTTCTTACTAACGACTTCTCAGTGGCGGTCTCCTCTTACTGGTCAACATGGGTCCAGGGCAGTTCTCCATGGACGAGAAGAAGAAGGTGTACTAGATTCAGAGTCGGACCCAGAATGATCAAGTCCGGGCCATGTATCTTGGGTTGAAATAAAGCATCAAGCATAGGCGTTGGGCATACGGGCCTTTTTGAAGCCTCGATGAAAAAGTCAAGTATTGATCTCGAATCAATTTGTGGATGTAGACATTGGTGTCAATCTCTTGTTGTTTCAACTTTACAGTGGATGTTGTCTCTAGATGTTTGCACAAAAGTAATCTCACGTGAGCACCTCGAGGTATACATGTGGCAGGGCGCTGCAAACTCATGCCAAGCCTGCGAACGCGCGAAGCTTTCGAAGTTGAGCTCGCGTTTCACTCCCTCGATTCTCCAACTCTCACACGACTTCACGAGCGCGTCAGAAGGTTGTCAATTTGCGTTCGAGTTGTGTACAACCTTTCTACTTCTATTACGTCAATCAGACAAGATGGCGCCCATAAATCACAAAGCAAAAACAGTTCATAGAAAGCGTCCAGCACGCCAGGAACCTGTACGGCAGCCTTCTTTCGAGGACGAAGAATCCGAAGACGATGCCGACGATGATGCGGAAGAGCAACAGTCTGCAATTGAGCCGCCTAGATCAATCCTCGATCTTCAGGATATGGCAGACCGAGTTGGGGAGGAAGTCGACAGATTTGCCGAAACCCTCGACAAATTCAATGATCAACTACGTGGACCCAATTCTTATGACGCCGCGCACGATCTCTGTATAGCATACCGCGACCATGGAAAGGACATTGTCAAGAGGCTGAAGAAACAGCACCAGATGCAGCGATTGCAGGAGATGAAGAACAGTTTTGCGCAACGGGCAAAGACTTCTTTCTTTAGCAAGAGTACAACGGCAGAGGGTGACACTGTGGCTGACGCGGAAGGTCTGAAGACGTTGCAGCAATGGCAGGCTGAGACAGATACGTGGGAGCTGTTCAGGATCATGCTCGAGTCGAGGTACAACCCAAACAAAGACGACTTGGACGCAGAAAGGCAATCAAAGCTCAAACAGCTGGGTCCGCATCACAAGTACAGCAAGACAGATGATCTCTATCAGCGATTTATCTTGGAGAGTGACTCGACCAAGGAGAAGCATATGATTGTCAAATGGTTGGAGGATGCCGCAGATAGCACCGAGGGTGACGTGAATTCTATGGCGCAAGAGCTTGAAAAGAAGTCTGGACGAGGCAGCGGCTTATGGATGAATGGCTGGATGGAGACCAGGGAGAAAGTGAAGGGTGCAAAGCGGATGCGCCTCGACGATGGCTCAGCTATGAGCGTTCGAGGCGATAACGGCGACGCTCTTGTCTCGGAATTGGACCCCGACGCACCTGCTCGCCAGAACAAAGCACTCGAGAAAGGCGACAACTACTCGGAACGCTCTCTCTGGATGACTTGCTGGGAGATGCTCCGTCGGGGGAAGTCGTGGGCAGAGGTTTGCGATTGGTGCTTGGAGAGAAACCAGAGCTGGCGTGCTGTCAGCCTAGGACTGGCGACGGACAAGCAGCTTGAAAGCGGTAGCTCTGGTCCTGCTGCTGGTGCGCTTTGGAGGAGGATGTGCTTCATTGCTTCGAAGTCGGCCTCAGCTAGTGAATACGAGGCTGCAGTGTACGGTCTTCTGAGCGGGAACTTGCAAGCAGTGCAGAAAGTTTGCAAGAGCTGGGATGATGTGCTCTTTGCAAACTATAACTGCGCTCTGGTCGCCGAGTATGATGCGTTTTTGCTGCGACATCACTCTCTCAAGCTACCAACGGATGTCAGCCGCAAGTATGGGTTGAGCAAAGACTTTGGTCAACCATCTGCCCTCTCCTCGATATCTGACGTCCAGAAACTGATCGAGTCCCTGGCTGGCTCGTCGTCTACCTTGGCGGAATCGCGTACTCCGATCAAACTCATCCAAGCAAGTCTTATTGCTGATGGTTTCGACGAGTTGTGCCGAAAGATTGGCACTGCGATTTCAGATGCTGCTCCTAACGAATCGAACTCGACGATCCTCAAGCCAAATCGTAAAGGAGTCCCAGCTGGAGAGTCTCAACAGCTCGCAGAGGCAGCTATTCGGGATGACCACGGTGCCCTTCGCATCGTCACACATATGCTCATAATGCTTCGCGGATTCCATGCACCGCTGTCTCAGCCGACCGACGGTGATGCTATCGACAACGTCATCGCCGCTTACGTCCAGCTCCTTCGTGCCAACGAAAAGCGCGACATGACTCCGATCTACGCTTCCAAGATGGCGCCGGACCGAAGCGTTGCTTCTCTTGCTCAGGTCATCAGCGATATTGCCGATCCGCAAGAATCAATGGACTTCATCAAGCTCATGGAGGTATACGGCATGGACGCCGTTGCTGTGCTCAACGGACAATACAGCTATCTACTGGAACAGGTACTTGCAGATCAGTCCGATGCAGAGACGCCACTGGAGATTCTGGAGTCAACGGATGACGAGCTTTATCCAGGGCAGAGAGTCCGCTTGGACTTTTTCGATCCTTTGACCACCAACGAAGAAGAGGCTCTGGTGAACAGCTTGGCCGTATTCTACTTGATTGAGGGACATTGGGCCGTAACCTTCCAAGCCCTTTCCTATACCTGCAGGAAGCTACTTAGTGAGTACTCCATTTCCTGTAATCTGACCACTACTAACACCGACAGCCAACCATCGCTTCGCTGCGGCCGCTCGCCTTGTTCAAAGCCTAGACTTTACTCAACTGTCCACTTCCAAATCGAGCGCCGTCTTGGGCAGAGCCATCAACATCATGGATGCCGACCAGACTGCTCCCATTGCCGCCGGATCTCCTGACAAGGCTCGCCAGGTCCAAGTATTGCAGCGCGAGAGTCAAGCATACTACGACTTTTCCGTTCTCGTCCACGCCGTCAAAGCCTTGAACGATTGGCGTCAGGTCGAAGACGAGTTCGCTAACAAGAAAGACCGACCAAAGACTGTCCCTGGCAAGATCAAGAAATCTTTTGAGGCTGCTAAGGATGCCATCGAGCACGTACTTCAAGGTGTCCTGATGGAAGCCAAAGATGGTGAGCAAGATTTGTTCAATTTTACAGACCTTGACTAACACACGCATAGAAGCAGAAGCAGCCGACTTCCAGCACATCCGCAATACCTTCTTGCCGCCAATCATACTCGCCTACAACAGTATCCTGTGCACAGCCGGGCACATGATCAGCCGCGACGAGCTACTCACATCGATGGAGCTTTCGACGGTCATCGCGAACGATGCCAGCGGCCTCGCCAGGACGTTTGTCGAAACCAAGAGGATGAAGGAGCTGGTCAGGAGTTTTGCGGAAACGAGCAAGATCATGCTGAAGTTGAATGAGGTTGGCAGAGCCAGGAAGGAGAAGAAAAAGGGCATGGGACGTAGTCTCGCCATGTGGGAGATCAGTGGTTGATGTAGAGTATATCGTTATTCGTGTATGTAGAAAACGCGGACGAGAACGATGGCAATGAACTTCATATGCTCAATGGTGGACCGACAAGAAAAGCAAACTCGCAGGGAACGTTAAGTCGTTATTGCATCATGCACTGCATCGCACTTTCTCAACTCCATCCAGCGCCGTTCATAGCCCTCTCAACAGCGACCGCCGTAGCTTCGTCCAGATCCTCCTTTGGCAGACCCAGCACAGCATTGAGTGTGCCGCGATTAGTCTCAAAATCACCATTGCCATCAGGATAGAACACACGCGCAGACATAGCCTGCGCGAACCCCATCCGGTTCCCAGCCTTAGCCAGCTGATTTCCCTCCACGAACCTCTCCTTGACATCCTGCGTCTCGATCTTCCAGTCCTCTTGCTTCGTCTTCGTGACCCTGACAAGCGACTCCAGCATCTCCTTCTGATTAACCGTGAACGAATTAACATAAACAAGCCTATTGCGAATCCCCTCAAGACACGCCCCTTCGCCCTGGTCCTCAATCGGCAGACTCAGAATCGCAGCAACGGCCCTCCCGACCTGCGGCCAAGTCGAGACGCTGATCCTCGTCTCGCCCTCGTCGTAGAACGTCACGCTGCGCTTCGCGATGTCGAACCCGAACGCCGCGGGCCCGAGCGGCAGCATCATCTCGTACCAGAACCCGGTGCACACGGCGATGTAGGCGCTCTTGCCAAGCGAGACGATCTCCTCTCGCGCGGGTCGCTTGCCGGCGAAGATGGGCGCGTCGGCGATCAGCCCTGCGTGGTCGCAGTCCGGTGACCATTCGTTGGGGAAGACGTAGGATACGCCGGCGTCGGCGGCGGCGCGGAAGAGTTTGGTCTGTGTGTCTGGCGGCGCTGTGGCGCCCAGGGTGATGACGAGGGCGTCTTGCCCGTGCAGGGCGGTGACGAGGGTTGATGGTTCGTCGTAGTCTACTTGCGCGATGTGGACGCCGGACGGCAGCTGGTCGTGCGTTGCGGAGCGGGTTAGGACTGTTACGGTGTGTTTTCCGGTCTTGAGCAGTGCTGAGACGATGTGCTTGCCGCTGTTGCCGGTGCCCTTTGGGATGGTCAGCACCTTCCTTAATGTGAGAGTTAGTGCGTGGCGATACTCACGCCGATGATGGCTACGTTCTTGATGTAGTTGCTGGCTGCCATGTCGAGTGTGATTAGACTGAATTAGAGTGGGTTGATGGTCGACAGGGTCTCTCGACACGTGTTGGAATGTGGTAGCTTGTGGTCGATCGATATCTGGATGGAAGGAATGACTTGGATAGAAGATGGAAGGAGATGGGACTTATATACTTGCTATCAGAGCTGGTGCAACGTTCCTGCTCTGACCGACGTACTTGGCGCTGTTGGCCTTGACGCAATGGTATGCGGATTGGATTGGAAAGCAGTCACAACGATTGATCAATAAGCAGTGATGAGGGGTCAATGTGGACGTCAAGATGGGCGATGCTCTACTCGTCGACGAACCAGAGGTCGGCACGAAGCGGCGTGTCGGTGTTCCTCACGCCGACTCCTAGGCAACAATTCCTCCGTCCACTCGGACACTTTTTCGCTACGTCGGCAACTTCGATCATGATATCTTCTCTGGAATACATGTAACGTATGTACGACAATACAGTTTGCGCATACAACAACGTCTCTGGTCAAGACAACCGACAGAGAAGATCAATGCGCAGATACTTGGATGAAAGCTGATTCGAACTGGTTGTACTTGTACTACCAGCAATATGTTGTTCAGAGACTACTGCAATCCGAAAAACTCCAAGGGACGCGCGCTGTGCTATCGGTACGATTGGTCCGAAAAGCCAGACATACATACGACCTGACAGCGTGCTTGAGGTTCGATCTGTAACATGCGGGCAGCAGCATTGCACTACGATCTTGGTGACCGTTTGGCGATCTCTCTCCAGAGCCAGATGACACGATCTTGGTGATCCTCGTGGTCCCAGAAAGCGGCGTACTGAGTAACATTGTCCGAGTGCCAGACGATAGACGACCCGAGGAGATGCACCAGACACCAGTCGATGCGATTTTGTCGGAAGACGAGGGTCTGACTAACATACTCCTGTTCATGGCATCCTCACAGACCCTACAGCGCCACGAGATCTCGCGACCTGCTTCAGGACACAAGGCCACCATGCAATCTCGAGACGAAGACACCGTATCGAGATCAACTCCAACAATGCTAGACCGCCTCGCCCAGCGACAGCACGCTGATCATAATCGACGCGCAGAACGAGTACGCCGAGGGCAAACTCGCAGTCTCCAACGCCGCCTCGTCGCGCAAGGCCATCGCGTCGCTGCTGCAGAAGTATCGCGACGGCGAACAAACGCGTACTAACGTCTAACCTCGTAAAGAATCCTACTTTCACGAGCGCGGTAGTCTCGACGGAGCCGATCCTGCTCCCGCCATTCAGTCGCGGGACTCATCGCGGGACTCATCGCGGGACTCATCGCGGAGCTCATCGGCCGACACTTCGGCAGACACCATGGCAGACGCAACGCCAGACAGCTCAACGAGCATCACGGCAGACGCATCGCCAGACAGCTCGGTAGACAGCTCAGTTGCGTGGGTGATTGACCCATCCGTAAGACAATCCGATGGTCGAAATTGCGATATTGACTGTGGACATGGCAGTGTTGGGAATTATATAGTAATTACTAGTAATGCAAGTCTTGGCAATAGTAATAATAAAGTAATAGTAAGGCTTGGCGTTTATTATTATATTTATAGTAAAACTATAGTAAAACTATTTTACTACTTTACTATTTTTTCCCAACACTGGGACATGGCAGCAATAGCGACCATGGCGCAGGTGGCGATCATCCCCATCATGGGTAAGATCAGGATTGGGTTGCGTGGCAATCCTTAGGACTTTGACGACCCGCGACCAGCGGGTCATGTTCACTTCGTTCTGGACCACCATCCGCAAGTCGTTCGAAGCAGCAGCCGCCAATGCGATAACTACTAATAGATAAGCGTAGCTATAACTAGCTACTAGATTTATTAACGATATAACTATAATTAATAGATACCTTTATAAAGAGATAACCTACTTATAGCAACTCGAAGAGGGTTGCATCAACATTACTAGCACCACGAGCTCGAAGACCACCCCGTTCGATAGGTTTAGCGATAGGTGCGACGATGGGTGCGACGATGGGCGCGACGATGACTACGATGACGAGCGTGATGCAGAGTGCGAGCTCTCACCTATCCATCCCTAGATCTCTGCCTTCTACTCATCGCGGACTTCAGCGTGCTTGCTAGGATGCACTAGACGAGTTGATGTGCGACTGGTCGTTGGCTTCGTCGACAACATTAGATCTTAGCTACCTATTGAGACTTTTTGCCAGGTCGTGTATGCATACACTGTCCATGTCCAGGCCTTCCAGCTCCCCAACGATGACCGGCATCACGTAGAAGATTGCGTGGCGCAATGCTATTCCCAGTCCGTCAAGCCGCTCTTCCTTGCTTCGTCTGCCAATCTACCAAAGTCTCTGTCCAGAGTCTCAACAGACGCAACAGCGCAATCCAAGGTCTGGCCGATTGTGTCCAGTCCGAACTTGAGTGCGAACGCCTGACCAGTCATTCGTTGGACCTTCGGATAGACGTCGGCCGACAAGCGGTTGTGTTTCATTGCCGCTATCATGAGGCTCGTGATTGATGGAGTGATACGCGCCAACGTAGCTTGGGCGTTGAGGACACTGCGTGAAAGCTCGGCTGAGCCAGGAGGAGACGTGGTATCGGATGCTCTCGTAGTCGTGATCGTTGATGCAGCACCGGGAGCCGTACTACTAGCTGAGGTTTCGAAAGGCATGCCAATAGATGCAAGACTGTATGCATTGATGACAGGCTCTGCTTCGGGGCGAGCTGCCTCTGAATCTGGTGTGTCCTCTTCCGTGCGCGGAAACACATCGTCAACATCTGGGATGTCTATGCTGGGACCGAGAGCGGAAGCTTTGCTCATGAGTGGCCTGGCTGGGGTAGCAGTATCCTTGTTGGTTGCAGTCCAGGCATCGAATATTTCTTCCTCGTCACCAGTCTCTTCATCCTCACCCGTCTCCTCGTCAACCGCAAGTGAAATGGAAGCTTCGTCTTCCTCGTCTTCGTGCGGCGAATCGACAGCTGCGACAGACATTTGGGTCGAATGAGAGACAACGGTTTCGGTTGCCTGTGCACCTACTGCAGGAGGAATGATGATAGCAGGCTCGGGATTGAGAGAGGTAGAGCGCGACACGGGGGCAGGTGCGCTGGCTTTCGTTGTTGCTTCTTCCAGTACCGACTTCTTCTTCTTCGGCGGTGGCGGTGTGGCAGAAAACTTGTCAGATTCGCTATCACCGCCATCATCGACCGCGACGGCAGTCCTCTTGCTACGTAAAATAGTCTGTTTCTGCTTCATAGCGGTGGTAGCAGGAGATGCGGTGACCGGCTTTGTGGCTCTCTTCGACGGTGGTGTGGTGATGAGCTCGTTGGAATCGCTATCAGTGGCATCTCCGTCATCTTCGACAAGAGTGTACTTGCTACGTGGGGCAGGCTTCCTCTTGTTCGTGACAGTGGAAGTAACGGATTTTGTTGCTCTTTTCTTCGACATTGCATTGGTAAGCGACTGTTCAGACTCCTCGTCAGTCTCGATCTCATCTTCGGCGACAACCTTTTTGCCACGGAAGGTAGGCTTCTTCGCAGCAGTAGCAGCAGCGGCAGGAGGACCAGTCTCTGTTGCAATGGCCTTCTTTGCAGTGGGCTTGCTGGTACGCGTGGACTTGCGCTGCGGCTGGACGTCGGTCGCATCAAGCTTCGCGGCAGCAACCTTGCGCTTTGGTGACATTGTTTTGCTTTCAAAATTCGTGGACCGGGCTAGAGATTGATAAAAAGCTGCGGAATGGGTTCCAGGAGTTCGCTGAGGTCGAACAGGGGAGGCGTTTGGAGTAACTGAAGGATCGTCGAAGTTCCCACGGAGAGTTATGGGGGAGAGTGATGCGTCGATCAAGGTGGAAGAGTCCGCTCTTTTTATCGTTCCATCGGGGGTCCGAGTGATATTGTCGTTTGGCAATTGTGCTGAAGGAGGAGTTAAAGCGTCGTCTGATGACGGAGACCGGAAGGACCAACAATCGAGGTTTGTATCTTGAGTGTATTCATCAAAATTAGTGGATAGAGAAACTCCGCCCATCTTGTAACACTGATTGCCAACGAAGCTTGCTGCGTGGCTGGTGACGTTTGTGCTTGTTGAACAGAGCTCGTTTGATGTAGAGGCCGTGACAATAGCAGAAGAGGTTGGCAAGCGTAGTTTCGTGAAGACGCGACATGGTCGAGTGATACTTACAAATACGCTAGTGCTTTAATGGATCAAGTTTCCGCTGTTACGTGACGACGTAAACAAGTACGTACTTCTTTCTTCACTTCACTTGCACATCAGATGAAATCATCGTGCATTGAGCTCTGGGAAGATGATATGTACGATCTCATCAAAGAGAGTCAAGGTCAGATGCGTGCTACGTCTTGTCAGTATTGATTGCTTCGGTCCAAGAACAGTACTCACTTCAACCGTGGATTGTTCAACAAAGCAACAATCTTGCGGCTTGCAGCCTGCGCGTTTGCTCTGCCAACCACACTTGCAGACATGTCTGGAAGCAGTGTTGACAATAAGACAGCAGCATCTTTGCGAGTGCGGACCTTCTCCGCGGGTGTACGAGGGACCGAAGGCTTCTTCATCTGACCACCGGGCCACATGATGTCTTTGACCATGTCGATATATCGAACAAGGCTCGCTTCTTGTACGAAGCTCTTTGCCGTCTCTCTCACCTTGCGCTCGACTGTACCTCCTAGAAGTTGATGGAGAACAACCACCACTGCTCTTCCACGCAGCCAGCTGTTTCCCTTTTGTAGCTCAAACACTTCTAGAAACAGATCGCTGATGGGCTTGACGAATGGTTCCGCTTCTCGGTCTTCGAAAGCATTGATCTCTGCCTCGGCTTCTGCCGCGGTGATGGGATCATGACCAAGACCAGGGTCTATACCACCGTTGAGATTATTACCATTGATCTGGGCCGACGCAGCAGAAATGAGATTCTGTCCTGCAACGGTGAGCTGGTCCAGAACCGGCATGTTACCCAAGAACTCTTCCATACCATCCGACACCGAGTTGTAGATGCGTGTGACAAAATCTCCCTGATCAACTTTTGTGCCGTCTGCTGTCGTGGTGGTGATGGCTGCTTGAGAAAGGAAGGCACGAAGTTCGCGGCTGCGGCAGATGGCAGGAACGAGGAGCAATGACTGCGATGAATTAGCGATTCTTCCTGATTTGTTTCAGACGTGGCTAATCTACCCTGAGGAACCTCTCCAATGCCACCTTCCTTCGCTGCAAAAAGTCTTTCTGCAAAGTGAAGAGAGTTTGTCGGCTGGGAAAGTCGAGATTACGGACGGCGTCAAACCTAGCTCGAAGCCGCTTGTTGAGCTCATGGAACTCGCTATACCTTCTCGTAACAGTCCATTTCGCAGCAGGCATCTGGTCACCAGCTTGTCGCCGCACTTCGATAACGTAAATAGCAAACTCGTGCCCGTCTTCTTCCTTTCGAACCATGATAGATTTGATGCTGACTGCCGCCTTCCCATACAGGCCGTTGTCGCTCTCCTGGATCATGTATTGCTGCTTCTGTAGCTCTTTCCGTCTGATCTCTCGTTGGAGACTCTGCTTTGACTTGCGTAAGATTCTCAACTCTGCGGCATTGTTCGTCAATTCAGCCTTCTTCGTCAACGAATCGACAATGGCGTCTTGATTCGAGAGTCGTCCAATGTCTGCGTTGAGCGCTTCAATGGCCTCCTTGAGCCCGAGATCACCAGGTGCAGCTTCGTGTATGTCTGCTTCAAGCGGCTTGTGATCTCCATCAGAATCTTCCTTCTCGTCGGAAAGATACTTCTGTTGTTCATCTGCGAACAGATCGTCAGCGAAGACGCTTCCGGAGGTAGTGCCACCGACAAGACCCAATGAAGCAAGATTGGGTCTGAACTGCGTCGATGATGGTCTAGTGCTGTCCATCGACGGTCGTGGAGACTCTGGTATCACAGGAGATCTCGCAATAGGTTCGTTGAACAGTGTCTCGGGCTTCTCCACAATATCATCAAGCTCTTTCTGCATTGCATCTACCACACGAGCAGAAGCGTCAAAAGACTCGTTGTCAGAATCGATGCGTGCGAGAGATGGAACTGAGCGTGTCATCCTTTCATCTTCGACGTCATCGTCGAATAGAGGGCGAAACGCAGGCTCGTCGATAGAACGCCTGTCCGAATCGCGCGCTGGCGAAGGCTTGCTCTTAGATGTAAGATCAGTTGAAGACATAGCCGCTCTCCGCAAATCACCCTCCCTAGCTTTGTGCAGTCCAGACGGCACACCTGGCGAACGAGGTGCTTCAAGCGTGGTCGGTCTGGGCAATTCGACTGATCTCCGTACATGTACGTCCGTAGGATTGATGATCTCGGCAGACTGCGGCGTGGAGCTTTCTTCTGTAGCAAGCCACTTGTAAAAGAGATCCGACTTTTTGAAGGCTTCAAAGTGTTCTTCCTTCATTTCCTCATATACAGCGGTCTGAGCTTTCAGTATCGCCCTCCTCGCATCGATGTAAAGTTGCATGTTTGCGTTTTTGCCAGCCTTTAGATACGCATCCACAGCTTTGCGCCCAGCTGGTGTGACGTGGAGCTCAGGAAGTCCCAAATAGGATTGCTTGATCTGAACAATGTCCATCCGGTCAGCAGAGCTGTAGTGAGCTTGCTCTTGCAAGGTATGCCCTGGCTCGTCTGTATCTTCCTCCAGAGGATTACGAAACCCATCAATAATTATCCAAAACTGTACGAGTCGCATTTTCTGGCGACGATCCATAAATTCCATGAAATACGAAAGTCCAGATGCTTTATGCAATACCTCTTCGAGTGATGATCCTCGAAGCCGTGAGCCCGAGTCCAGAGCTGCAGACGATACATGTTGTGGCAACTTTGGTCTTCCATTGGGTCCACTGACAGCAGACAGGTTAGCAATCTTCTGGTCCAGGATTCGTCTTCCAGCATCCAGACGTCGCATATAGATCGGATCTTGGTCAGCAGATGCTGACTCCTTTCGTATTTGACTTGCGATCTCACTTCTGAACCGGCGAGCATCGGAAAGTGTAGCCGTCTGCCTGATCGCGCGGATGAACCTTTCAAACTGTCTCTCGGTATCATTCGGGCGAAGTCTAGGGATCTCCACCGACTTGGCTCCTCCTCGAGGTGATATCGGTGCATGCTCGTCGAGAGCAGCTCTGAGTTTCCTGACTGATTTGCGGTCTTGCAAGAGTGCACGCCCAAAGTTATCGATCATCTGATTCCACAGATCGGGGTCCTCGACCATCAGTATGATAGGACCCAGAACGGCGCATGCGACAATCTCTCTCACGAGAGTCATGACAGCCGGGCTTGACTGCATCTCTTCTGACATGACCAAGGGCAGTATCTTTCCGATCTGCGTCCGTATGTGTGCCTGCTGCATCAGCTTGGTGTCGGAGAACGCCAACGATGCCGCCTTGTGAAGCCTTCCATCCTTGTATTTGCCTGCAATGGCAATATCCAGCTCTTCCGATTCCGTCATGTCGCGTGTGAGATTCTTGCCCCGAACGAGTCTCTCCGCGGTGTAGAACTCCTGCATATGATTCGTGACGATTGGGACGATACGTGATACGGCAATCTCGACCAGATCGAGGCCTGCCAAACGGCCTCCAATGCTAAGCACAGCATCTCGAATTGCTCGGTCAATCTCATTCTGGAATAGTGACCTTCCGCTGATGTTCTTGTACCATACTGTGACGAAGTCGCGTAATATCAGACTGAGAAATTGGTCGATACGATCCGAGACCGCCTTCGAGTGGGGGTATATCCTTCTCTTGGTATAGCTTGCGCGAGCCTTCAAGGCGGCCTTTTCCTGCTCCCAAGCCGCGGTAGTGATGAAGGCCGGAATGGCACGTGTCGGTCTCTGCGACGCGCCATTTTTCAGTGACCGAGATATCGTGAGAACCAGAAAGAGGATACCAAGTAGTGAGACTAGTGCTCCGGCGACGAAGGCATACGGTATCCAGCGAAATGACGGTACAGCTGTGGTGATGAGTAGCCAGCTAATGAATCCAGCGATACCAGCACTGATCACGTGTCCGCGCTCAAGACCCATGGTATACTCGAGTCTCAATCATCCACGCGCGCATCTTGTAACGAGTCGCAATTGTTGACGAATAGACATGTCGCAATGTCTCAAATTAGAGGTTGAAGTGGTACTAGATGAGGCACAACGTCACTTCCCCAACTGGCTCGGCCTTTCCTCAAAGCATACGATAATCGCACAACAACAACAACCACAATCAAGTATCAACTGGTAAATCATAGGAGAAACAAATGATGATTTGCTATATGGGTATCTAGTAAACTTCATCAGGCTCATCGTTGAGCATTTTTGCGTAGTCATCCGCAGAGGCAAAGGTGGGCAGATGCTTAAGCTTCCTCTTCTTGTTGGCGCTTTCCTTCTTGCCCTTCTTAGCATCCTTGGCCTCGGCCTCTTCGTCCTCTGACTCTTCGCCAGCGTTTTCGAGGTCTGAAGGCACGTCGTCGTCATCCCCAAGCATGGCATCCTCGTCATCGTCGAGATCGAACATATCATCACCCTCCATGTCATTCTCAGCAGTGTCCTCATCTGCTCCCTCGTCCTCCTCGTCTCCTGGAAAGTCGGCAATCTCGACACCCTCATCTCCCTCGGGCATGTCGACATCGCTGCCATCGTAGGCTGACTCAAGATCTCCCAAACTAATGTCGTCGTCATCTTCAAATTCGTCACCTTCGATCTCCGGCTTGGAATTGACGAGAGCATTCCAAATTTCATCCTCCTCCATGTCCTCCTGCTCGCTGTCGTCAGCAGCTGCTTTCTGTGCCTTCTTCGTCTTGGGCTTGGTCTTGTTTGTCTGGTTGAAGTAGCTGTGAAAGAAGACTTCATCCGCGGCAACATCATCAATGTTCTTCTTCCAGAATGCTTCCGAGTTGAGTGGCGCTTGTACACGTCCACCATCTCGTGAGGTGATGAGCATGTCTGCAGCAGAGCTTCCGGAAAGAGGTTGCATGATGGATGATCCACGAGTCGCGACGGCCTTGGTCTTGGCTCCACGGTAGATGAAACGGTCGAGGAAGTGCATCAAGCTGTGATGTGTTGGGTCCGGTTTAGGAGGCATTGGTGTGGCATAGGTGAGTGCGCTGGCGAAGACCGAGACAGAAGGGTGATAGTGAGCAACAAAAGGGAGCAAATCCCAGAGCGCGCTTCGATCAGCATGAGCATATTCAGGATCACGCTTCCGAGCATCATAGACTTGATTCGCAACAGTGCTGCTGACTTCGGGGGCTTTGACACTGACATCGCGAGACTCGGAGTCTTCAGGCACGTCGGCAAAGTGTTCCTCTTCATCTTCGAATACCATCTCTGGCTCCTTGATCATGCTTCGAATGCTTGGGAATGTAGTCTCCAGTTCGCTGATGAGATACAGCACTCCGCAGATGAAAGGAGGATCGTGCAAGGTGAGGATCTGCAACAACCTCTTGACGAATGCTTGAACGCGTTTGATGTTGATGTCAGATTTGAGTGATTTGTAGAGAAGGTTGAGATACATGATTTGTTTCGAGGATGTAAGCAGACGAGGATCGAGCAGGGATTCGTAGAGAGTTCTGTAAAATCGGTCGGCAGAATAGTGCTTGGTAGAAGATATGCGTTGGATCAGCATCAGCGCTTGAATGCTTGTGTTGAAGTTGGCAGAGTGTGTGACTCGAAATATGGTGTTCATGTGCTGCTCAAAGGTCGGATCGTCGGTGTCGGCAAATGGGAATGCACGGTTGACTCCGGTCAGTACTTGAGCGATCATCTTTTCACCAAGTTCAATCTCCGCGATATTGGCCTTTTCCTTCGCCTTTTCTTTTTTGGCCGCCATCTTTCCAGCCTTGCCTCCTCCACCTTGATTGGGATTGACAGGCTTTACATAGCCAGGCGCGGTCTTCTCGTCTGGTTTCAGCAATTGAAGGAAGAGACTAAAGTAGATCCGAAGTAATTGGTTCGCAAGCGCGTCGTCGCCCTTTCCGAGGATTGTTTGGTTGAGGGAAATGATGGCGTAGTACTTTGCATGCTTACTTTGACCCGGTCGAAAAAGACACTCGGCCTCGATGGAGTCAATGATGATTGTCTTCATCGCTGGGTGTGAGAGTTGGAGTTGGAGCAGCAGATACGATGTTCGGGAGGCGATCTTCTTGTCGGTATCACCAAGCTTGTTAACCAGTAAACGCAAAAGGTTCTCCTCTTGCTCAGGCTTGTCTCGCAACAGTTCCCAGACATATGTGATCGCTCGGCTTCTGGCATACTCGACCTCGTCAGAAGCCCATCCCTCCAGAATTTTCAGTAGATCAAAGTATTGCTTCTTGAGCCAATCCTCGAACGCCCAGATGATCAAGTGGCTTTCTTGGATTTGACCCGGCAGTTTCTCTCCAACTCTCCACAAGCCGTCAACCGCTTGAAGAGCTGCGATCACACCCGGCTGCCTGCTGAAAGGCCGTAACTTACGGTCTGGCAAAACGGAACCTTGACCGAGCATATCTTTCAAGGCTGCAACAGCCATCAGCGCGCCGTTCCTGCTCTTTTTCTTTGCCAAACCAATCAGGTTCTCGAGTGATTTGGTGTTGTGGATAGGTGACTCTTGGACCATAAGTGTCAAAGCAGAGATCTTGTCCTCGAGGGTACCAGAGGTCATAAGGGTAGACATGAACTTGTGCGAAGACGAAGATGATGCGTTGGTAGCGGCATATGTTTTATTTTCTGACTCCAAGAGAGCTTTGGCGTGGTCGTGAAGAGCCTCGATGACTACGAGAGAAGGCTGTCGTGAACCTTCGACGACGGCGACTTCTGGTAACTCGGCTGCGTGCCAGTCTGATCGCGGAGTGCATCGCAAAGGCGCTTCTTTCAATTCGGTCTTGAACTTGTTTGCATCCCTGAAATTTCCGTTCCGTGGTTTGTTCGAATCGCCGTATCGTACGTTCTGTGGTTTGCTGGAGTCGCCGAATCGTCCGTTCTGTGGTCTGCCGGAGTCGTTGAAGCGTCCATTTTGAGGCCGGCCAGTGTCGTTAATTCGCCCATTTTGCGGTCTTGCACCTCCGCGTCCACCACCACCACGTCCACCACCGCCTCGACCACCACCACGGCTACCACCGCGAGCTTCAGAAAAAGAGCGCTTCCTTCCTGTGTTCGCTTCCATAGTTGCACAGTTGGAGGGTTCGGTTCGTGTGATGCCAAAAAAAAGTTCCTGGCATGAAAGTTTTGGCCGCAAAGTCCTCCGCAATCTGGGGAAGTCACTCCCGAAAATGCCCCGATGGTATGCTTTCATGCTGTTCCACTGATCATTGGCCGCTGGATTTGTACATCGATCAAAAGTGTGTGTTTCGAAATAGACATTGGACGGCTGTCTTGAAGGCTCCGACACATGCGTCATGTTAGGCGGTTCTGTATAGCGGCCTTGGGCCCACGCTCACGATCGGAGCCACATCAATCAAGATTATTCACATTGACAAGATTCGATCAACCTCGCGACTTTTCGACAGAACCATGGAAGGCTCCAGTTACTCGACGGAGCAGATTCTGGGCTCCTACCGGTGGCATAGAAGCGGCGAATGAAGGTGAGAACGATGTTCATGCCTTACTCCTCCGAGCAGGCTATCTTCGTCAGGTATGTGGTCCATCTTTATTCACTCCGATCGAACAACAACCTTATAGATTCAGACGCACTCTGGAATATTTCACATGCTACCGTTGGGCCAGCGTGTCTTGCAGAAACTGGAAAGTTTGATCGACAAGCACATGACAAGCGTTGGTGCCTCCAAGGTATCGCTTTCTTCCATCACTTCACAAGCACTATGGGAACGAACAGGGAGATACTCAGGTCACGGCTCCGAGTTCTTCAAAGTTGAAGATCGCCGAGAAGCTCAATTACTTCTATCTCCAACTCACGAAGAGGAAATCACGAGTTTAGTAGGCTCAATGATCAAGTCTTACAAGGATGTACCGCTTCGTCTGTACCAAGTATCACGCAAGTACCGTGACGAGGCAAGACCACGCCAAGGTCTACTGAGAGGAAGAGAATTCATCATGAAGGATCTCTACACGTTCGACGAAGATGAACCGAAAGCTCGGGAGACGTACGATCAAGTTCGGCTGGCATACAATGCGTTTTTCACGGAGCTCGGTGTTCCCTTTGTCGTGGCTCAAGCCGATTCGGGATCTATGGGTGGTGATCTGAGTCACGAATATCATTTGGTTTCTCCCAATGGGGAGGACAGCATCGTCAAGTGTAACGAATGCAACACGGCAATCAACGACGAGCTTATTATTTCGGAATACGACCGGATAGAGAGCAAGCAAGAAGACTACAGTGCAGTGTCTCCAAAGTCGGCGTATGGCAAGACTGAGTCATCGTCGTGGTACGGACTCAGTAAAGACAAACGGGTCTTAGTCGAAGCCATATATCCGACGTATAGCACGATGCAATCTACGCCTACAGAAATCAGTCGAGTCAAGAATCAGGTACATCTCCCAGCAGTCAGAGCTGCTTTGCCGGGTGTCGAGCTGCAGACAGGTCTTGAGGATCCTCGCAAGCTATGGCAAGGCGGGTTTGACCACATGCATTTGACGCTAATCGATCCTCGATTGCCGGCGATGAACACAGGACGAGGCGAGTCGCACTACGCGACGCACGACAATGTGCGAGCTAGAATGGACGGCAAGGACATACTCCTGACCAAACCTCTTGACGGAGATCTCTGCACGAATTGTCGACGGGGACATGTAGAGGTCCTGACTGCAATTGAGGTCGGCCATACCTTTCACCTTGGAACGCGATACAGCAAGCCCCTCAAAGCGTCAATCGCAACCCTGTCAAACAGCAATCAGGTCACGCCAGTGGAGATGGGCTGTCACGGTATTGGTGTATCACGGCTCGTAGCGGCAATCGCCTCGATCATGTCCGACACCAAGGGTCTCGTATGGCCAGCAATAATCTCGCCATTCAGTGTGGTAGTGGTGCCATTGCCTGGCCTCGAAACGGCAGCTGAGGAGATCATTTCGAAGCTCCAATTTACAGCATACATGAAGGGTGCCAACGACAAGCTCGACGTGATATTGGATGACAGGAACAAGCGAATAGGATGGCAGTTACACGATGCGGATCTCATTGGCTATCCGATAATAATCGTGGTAGGAAAATCGTATGAGAAAGAGGGAACGGTGCAGGTTCAGTGTCGGCGGTTGGACTTCAACCAGCACGTTGCTGCGGATGCCGTACCTGATCTGGTGTCGGATCAGTTGCTGGAGCTGTAGGATACCCTTTGCATAATAATTTTCGTTGTTAGTCAGCGAAGGCTTTGCAATGTCCCAATCTGGAAAGCCTCAAAGTCTCATACGATCCAGATCACGGGCCTCCGCCCTGATAAAGATCACCGCGATACGTGGAACGGAAAGGCACGGCAATACAAGCAAAACCGTTTGATGCCTCGCCAGCACTACCATATACACTAGGTCTGCGATGAGTGTTTCGAGATGTCTGTGGTCTGATGGGGAGGGCTCTACGATCTTCTTCATCTGTCAGAGTTGCACGAGAGGCGGAGGACGGTCTGGCCGCCAAGCACTGCACTTGTGCTAGTCAAGCGCCAGCCCCACCAACCTGCAACGCGACTCGCGACCAAGGCTGCCGCCTCTCACATGTCAAGCAAAGCTCCAACGTCATTTAGAAATGTTACCTTACATCTAGGTAGGCGCCTCAGACACATCTGTCAACACTACATGTACATTTGACCCAGTGAAGGCAAGGCAAAATCCCAAGACATGTCACATTGTCACGATGAGCACGCTGGTCACAGCCACGGTGACGGTCATGAGCATTCCCATGCTGGACATGATCACTCGGACGACCTTACGCCAGCAATTCAAAACCACATCTACCAGCAAATTGACTTTGGGGCGATTAATACCTTGAATGAATCGTCGCCCAGAGCCGGATCCAAAATATGCCAAAAGACCTGGGCGGAAAGACTAGATCTAGAGCCAGAGCTGTGTTCTGATGCGGATGAGCAATTGCTCATGCATATACCGTAAGCCATGCGTACCAAACATTTCAAATATGTGGCTGATCATTTGAGATAGCTTCACGGCTCAAATCAGACTACACTCGATTCTTATTCGGACTTCGCCCTCGAGCTCAGCGCCTCAAACGTTGAAAATGTTTGTGAATCGAGATGACTTGGATTTTGGAACTGCTTCGGCACTGCAGCCAACTCAGTCTTTTTCTCTATCACAAACGTCGGAGGTGCAAGAAGTGCCGGTCAAACGTGCTTTGTTCAACACAGTCAGATCGCTCGATTTGTTCTTTGAAGATAACTGGAGCAATGGTGACGAAGATGAGACCAGGATCAGCTATCTTGGTTTCAAAGGCGAGTGGATGAAGTTGAGCCGTGAGCCGGTCAATTTCCTGTACGAAGCAGCCGCAAATCCTAGCGATCACAAAATGGTGAGCGGGGTTCGAGGTGAAGTCGGCAGCAGACTCGGTGGAGCTGGCGGAAGAGATGGCATGTGAAGGCGAGTTGCATCCAGACGGCATGAGCACGTTCAAAGCCAAAGTTGCTACGCGTGGTCAAACGTGCAGCCATGCAGATCGGTCTATTGCCAAGATAGGAGGTTCACTGCAGGCGAACTGGATCGGAATCGAGACGGGTTGTGCAGATGCGTGGAACGAAGCATGCGGCATCTGTCGGCACAATTAACCAGGATCCGAGATGATGCTCCATCCTCACCTGAGACAATCGATCCCGCCGCGTATTAGGCCTATACTCTGATGTCTCACATGGGCAGTCGTTCACGCGTAGCAAATACGCCACAGGGGTATCCAGACCTTGAGCCAACGACAACGAAAGGCAGACGTATAAGGTTGAGGCGTTGACGGTATAAGGCCGAGCAAAGGGAGCAGAATACGTTGTATTCTGATCGGGGATACGCCAAGTCGCATGAGCCATGAGGTGACACGTTCCCTACTCGGGTGGATAAAGGTCCCTGTGGTCAAACACGACGGATCCATTCCGAAGGCGAGATGCACGCATAGGCGGCAAAGCAAGACTAGCCTGGCTGCAGAGTTCTTGAGCAAAGACACGATTATTAACAGATCTGCAGCATTACCGGAAACAAGTCGACTCGAGTACTTCACGCTGACTACATACTGAATCACTCCGAAGGGTCCGGAAGGGTGACGGCGAAAGACCCATCGGCATCCGCAACGCATGTGTGTGACAGTGAGAAGTTTCAGATTCTCAAACGTAACGGCCGAAGACGTTTACTGTGAGTTATGAATAAACATCCGTCAAATGCCGGAATGGGACGAGGGTTCAGGCCTTGTTCCCCATCTCTCACGTGAGACACGATTCAGACACTGCTCCACTTTCGAGTCAAAATCCTTCCTTTCCAAGACGTTTGTCGGATTACGTGTGAGAGGTCAGAACAACTTTTCCACTCGCAACTGTCGGACAAGACCTTGTGAACAGACGTCGGAGATAGACAAAGTTCAAACCGAAGCAGTTCTGGCCAATATTGCGAAATACTTGCTCGTTTTGAAACCATCGGAAATTATCAAGCAAACAAACAATACATGCAATGCAATGCAGCGCAGTGCAGCATGACGGAAAGCCTGCAAAGATTCAAACAATAGTCGCAAAAATGGATACATGGTCTGCCGTCACGATACACGGCATGCGAGTACCTGCATTAGTAGTCGATAATACAACCAGAATGCGGCATCATGCTCGATCCTCATCGCTTCAGAAAGCTTCTTCTTCGAATGCACATGCCTCACGAAACATGCAAAGTGGGGGATCGCCAGATGGTCCCTGAGAGCCGACTTGACTATCGGATGCGCACTGATCGCAGTGATCCTGCGCGTATAGAAGCTTGCAGAAGTTCTACATGACTAATCGCGAGAGAGTCTGTTTATGCCGTTCTGGTGGCAGTTCGTGCCGTGCCTGTCGATCGCAAAGATGGATGACTGCAGGGGCCCATCGACCAAGATTGCATCCTTCTCACCTTTCGCATGGCCACGAGTGAAGCAACCTCTAAGCAACAGACTCGACGCGATCACCGTTGAATATGTACGATGGCCGTTTCCGGTTATCCCTGTCGGATACCTGGTTGTTCTTCGCTTGTTTATCTCCTGACTCACGTCAAGGAAGACCCGAGAGACTTTCAACGTCATTTGTTCCGGATTTCTGCCATTCAGGCTTGACCTGGCCTGAGCTGAGCTTACCTGACTTGAGCTGACCTGACTTCACATCATGTCAACATACAATAGTTGTCACCGACTATTGATGCATCGAGCCGCATCACATCGAATACTGCGCCTCGTATCGCCGCATGTAGTATTGTTTGCTTGCATCTCTCGCGTTGACTACGGGCGGCAATCAATAGCCTGGTTGTAGGCGCCAATATTTAAGCTTCTCTACGTTTTAGAGGATCTCGAAACCCTTTCGGTACGGCCGCTATCCACGACAGGTCGACGTCTAAACCGCACAGGCCAACTCTAATCCTTCTCTTTCGGTTCACAAGTCCACATATTCTCCTACACGAAGGAGCCGGTCATACCGAACATCCGTGTCGCCCTTGTGGACACCACGCGGTCCGGCTTGGCTTACCACGCTTGTCACATACTGCATCCAGACCAGTTTCACCACCACACAGCTCGACCATCATACCGTCCCTCGTGGTCCGGGCTCTTCGGTGTGAGCGCTTGAATAGACCAATTTTCGGGCCTCATGCTATCGAGTCGTAAGTATATAGAGGTAGGTCCTTCCCTCCATCCAGCATCCATCATCAGTACAACAATCCTCTTCTATTCACTTCAATACAATCGCTACAGGCTTCGTCCTCTACATTCGCTCAGATCAATACACCTTCGCTTCATCATGATCTACACCGCTGCCATCGCCGCGGCCCTGGCCGGCATTGCCGCTGCCTCCCCAGCTCCAGCTCCAGCTCCTCAAATGCTCGACTTTGCTGCCATCGCTACCGCCCCATCTGTCGCTGTCGGTCCTACCGGTAACGCTGTTCAGCAGAATGCTTCCATCATCAACGACGTGACCGTCACCGCAACCGCCGCTCCAGGTGCCACTGGCCTCAGCAAGCGTGACCCAACCTTCGGCCTCATTGTTGATGCCGTTCAGGGTTTCGAGTGTCTGCTTTTCGGAAAGTGCCAGACCAGCGCTGTTGCCACCACCACCTCCAGCAAGAGCACCGTTGCCTCTTACTTCACCACCGCTGTCGTTACTTCCTCCAGCAAGTCAGCTGCTTACCCATCCTCCACTTCTGCGGTCTCTTCTCCACAGTCGACCTCTGCCAGCTCCACCACTGCTGCTCCAGTCACTGGCAGCTCTACCACCTCCTCCAGCACTGCTTGCCCAACTCAGCCAGAAGCCGGTACCTACTGCGGTTTCATCAACCCAGAGGACCCATGTGCTCCTCAGCCAGACGGATACGGTCCAGTTCCTACCCCAGACACCGTCTCTGCCTTCTTGGCCTACCCTCCATTCCACTCGATGGCCCAGGCTGCTCCAACCCAGATCCCATCTGTCAACGGCACCTCGTACACCCAATCTTTCCAAGACTTGAACGCCTCCATCTCCGCCAACTCCTACATTGGTCTCTACACCTTGATGAACTACAGCGCCCCAGAGTGCGCCTCCTACTGCGACAACACCGATCTTTGCACTGCCTTCAACATTTTCGTCGAGCGTGACCCATCCAAGGAGCCATCCACCAACGCCTCCACTGCGCCAACCGTCTGGGGACGTGACTGCCCTAACCCAGCCTCGATCACCAACTACAAGTGCACTCTTTGGGGATCCAACATCAACTCATCCTTCGCCACCAACAGCGGCTCGTACCAAGAGCAGTTCCAGCTCGCCATCACCGGCTCCGACGGCTACAACAACGCCGGCGTCATTCCAGTCGTCTCCATCTCAGCACCACCAGCCACCGCCACCAGCACCAGCTCCGCCGCCAAGACCACTCTCTCCACCGCCACCGCGACCCCAAGCATCGTCATTCCATCCTGGAGCTCAGCCCACAACTGCGGTGCCAAAGCCGTGAACAACGGCCAACAATTCATGGGCGGAAAATACTTCCCCGGTCCATTCAACCCACAGCTCTGCGCCGACCTCGCCTGGGCCCAGAACGCCGCCAACAAGGCCGCCGCCGTGCTCGCCAACCTCCACTCCTGGACCCCTTGCACCTACATCAACGCCGCTTACTACCACAAGGACGGCGTCCCTCACGGCACTCAGTGCAACATGTACAACACCCCCGTCGACTCTAGCTACGAGACTTACACCGGTGGCGTCTCGGGCGGTCACAGCTTCAGCTGTGGTCAGTCCTGGACTTTCCAGCTCCAGGTCGATGCTTCTTTCTCTACTTGCTAGAGGATGAATAAGGGAATGAAAGACGGGAGATGGAATAGAGAGTGAAGAGCATTATTGGGTCATGGGAGAGTGAAAAGCATTATCGGAGTTTCTGATTTCTTTTGGGGCATAGAAGGCAAAGCGAAAAGATAGAATTGTTTGCGATTATGATTGCTATATTTTTAATGAAATTACTCTGTTTACTTTCTGCGTCCTATCACCTGTTCTTCTCTCTTGTAGTCGTTCTTTCCTGATATGTCTTGCCCTTGAGACAGATTGAGAGTCAGTCATCAGCATTACAGTACGGCACAGATATTTTTTTGGCTCTGTCACTTACATCTACATAGTTAGTCATGAGTAGATTATATTCCATTCTCGGTCATTACAAGTATTCCGTCATCTTGTCATTGATTCATTCATTGCTTTACCTGCTGTGGAAAGACATATAGTATTGGACTTGGGGTATCATGTCTTGTCGCCGTGTTGTATCATGTCTCGTTGCGTCGTTCGTCTCTTGTCCTGTTTAATCTGTTCCGCTCAATCTGCTTAATCAATTCTTCCAGGGTGTGCAACGAAATAGTGATTGGCCTAGACTGATTGCGAGGGATGATCTGCTCCATCAAATGCATTTCTGCATCCTTAAACCTTATAACCTCGGCCTCCGTAAGACGCTGGTACGAGGGTCCAAGCAATGTGACTGGTACGGTGTTGCCGAATATGGCACAAGAGCGTAGCTTGCGCAGTTTCTCGATTGGAAATTGATCGCCGCGGAACATGGCGTGTTTGGAATATAAGTCATCTGGCTGAAAGACAGCCCGAGACCACTGAGACGGCGGCCACCTACTGTAATTATTGTAATGCGCGAAATGGCGACGTTGAGAGCTCAATGACGACTGGTCCTGCTGCATAGAAGGTATGTTATACGTGACTTCTTGCAACGTCCAGATCTCGAAGGTCACATGAAGACGGTCATGGTAGGAGAGCTTGCGGATGTCATCCTCTGACGGGAGAAGACTGCCATTCTCAAAACTCTTTGGCACTGGCACAATGATGTCGAGTGTTTTTAGCCGTGGTAGATGAGCATTGAAGACGCTGATGATCCTTAATTTCCTTAATTTCACGCGACGTTCTGTAAGAAACTGTCAACGACGAAACCCTTGCATATTAAGGTTACGAATCTTACGTGTGGATATCCATGATTGCGGGTCATGAATTCCCTCGATCTCGGACAACTTGACTTTGATGTGCTTGAAATGTGAAAGAAGCTGCCAAGTTTCGTCCCTGATTCCGCCCACAGAATCATACCCAGGCATTCGAACGACAGGAATCTCAGGCATTTGAAGGATGGGAACTGATCGTAGAAAAGAACGTCTGATCTGAGCCCAGAGTCGCTCTTGAATCGCGAGACTTGTTCGGGTCAGTGCTCTGAAAGTGCATTGTGCCGCATCTTCCATGTAGACATTGACCTTTCCGTGGTCAGCGCAGTCGACAACATATACTGCGCTCTCTAGAAGGAGCTCGTAAAAGAGATCCTGAACCTCTGGAGGTAGCTTCAAGAATCGGAAGGGGCTTGACTCGTTCTGGAATGCTTCATGTCGTCCGTTGACCTGCGGCAGGTTCTCCTGTTTGGTCGTCCCATGGCAGAAGGCATTTTGCCGAACGACTGTCTTTTCCAGGCGCTGATGATTCATCGAGTACGTGTTTACTGTATTACTTTCGTCCCTAGATTGGCTCCTTTGAAAATCTGTGACGTCGAAATAAGCAAAGATTGGCAGGAAAGACGGAGGAAACGTGTCGCGTGGAAGACTTGTAAACGGTCCTTCAACTGAGGGCAGCTTGAGGATCACCACTTCCGGATTTCTGACGTTGATACAGAAGTACCTCATTGAGCTTGATTCGGCGTTGTAGACGATGCATGCTTCGAAGAAGACGCAAGAGCAATGCTCACCGAAGGCTAGGACTCTCGTACCAGCGATGCCGTTAGCGGACAATGTACGCAGGGCAGAGATGATTTTATCGAGATGAGGTCGAAGAGAACCACGCCCGGACTGGTGTCGCAGTTGCTCTACGGTCTCGAAGCTGTCGGAGACGGTCAATTCTTGCAGAAAGTCCAGGTCGGCATGTACTGCTAATGGTAATCTGGTCAACCGCTTAGTGACCCAAAGCACGTACGAGGTGTAATAGTCTAGTAGTGTCGCAAGGTTGTCGTGCCATTGCCCGAGCTCGAGCAAGAACAAGGATGCGCGATCCGACGGACCCATGGCTACAAAGCCCTGACTACCATATGTTAGCAGTGAGCAATCAGGATCCGCTGGATGCGCGGTAACAGTGGATATTGCGTGAACGGTGAAGGTCGACGATCGATACCGCTGCAGTGTACTCGGAAAGCTTACGTAATACATACATGTAATAGAGATGCAGAAGAGTGCAGAGACCCTTGGCGCTTTTTCACTCATGGACTAGAAGTAGAAGTGGTATAATTCATATCTCTTCATGTTGAGCACTTTTGATTGTTAGATTATGTTGTTGGATATATACAAGCACTAATAGGAATAAGAATGTAGGAGTCTCTCGGTTCCTGTTTTATATGCTCTGTTATACCAGCTGCTCTGTAAAATGCACGTATAACAATGTTTATATAACAGCGTTCGGTTGTCAGCTCTTTTATATGCTCTTTAATAGCCTTCGTTGATCCTCGGTGCACACCCCTGTAATAGTAAATCTCTTCGCCTGTAGGTACCACCAAAAACAACAACGAGGTGTATCCTGCTTGCTGCACATATGACATCTTGAGTCAAGAGAGCATGCAAACCTCGACACATCAGGATGGCCCAGATACAGCATGCTCAACCGACACCTTCGCCTGTCGCGGGCAACGGTCTCTTTGCTGACCGGGCGATCAGTGCTGGAGAAGCAATCGTGAGCCTACGAAGACCACTGGTTGCAGTGCTGGATTATCCAAGACTGAGCGACACTTGCTCGAATTGCTTTTTGCAAACTCACGACAACGACTGGTTTATGGTAGAGAGTATCGTCATCAGCGCTTGTGCAGGCTGCAAAGCTGTAAGATACTGTAGCAAGGTATGTTTTGAGAATTTCGTTTCGTTGGGCTCTTTTCGCGAAGAAACAACTGCGGTCTACTCATACGCCTATACCCAGCAGAACGACTAACGCTTGACGTACAGAAATGCCAGACCCAGTCGTGGAAGAGATCACACAAATGGGAATGCAAACATCTCGGCGAGATACCAAAGGCACCAAGTGCCGTACGAGCAGCCTTGCAGTTACGAACGCTACTCGAGCATGACACCATATCTGATGATGACAAGAGAGCCGTGAAGAGAGCAGCGATGAGTGATGGGGTGTTCGAAAGACATTTGCAAAACGATTTCCCTCCTGGGTATCACAGCCACGTCAAGAAAGAATCCGCAGACGCCCCTGTTGGTACCGAAACAGTAGAGGATAGTCTCAAGAAGGTGGGTGATTTCCATATCCAATCCGCTACACATGCTAACAATCACCCGAAGATCATGACCAACGCCCTGACACTCGTCAAATGGACCTTCGATCCGCTTGGTATCGCTTTTGATCCTCTGATATGCTCCGCAAATCATTCCTGCGATCCGAATGCTGTCGTAACGTTTGACGGAACGACCGTCTCCTTGCGGTCCTTAAGACCCATTGCGAAAGACGAGGAAGTTTTTATTACGTACATCGACTGCACGAATCCATACACTGTCCGGCAGGAGGAGTTGAAAGACCGGTATGGTTTCGTTTGTGCTTGCAGCAAATGCCAGCGTAAAGGCGATGACGAGACTCAGACAACAGTACCGTCATCATCCAGCAGAGCGATCAAGAAATCAGAAAAGAAGTCATCTGGGCTTCTCAACAACGGGACCAAGGCGGTCATCGACAATGACACTCCACCTCTCAGCGGTAATCTCTTCGCCCACCTTGAGCGTGCCCGCACCAATAGCGACGACATGGCTTCTTTGTCTATTTGCCAGATGATCGTTAGACAAGTCCCCTCGGTCACCCAACAACCCTCGGCAGCTGCCCGCGATGAGCTCTTTGCTCGAGCATGCAGCATAGGTAATTTCCTTGTCGCATTGGCACATGGCATCAGACGTTACTTCGACATCGATCCCATACTCTATCCAGTCCCCTTCCATCCGGTCCGACTGGTGCACGCCTGGGCCTTGGTAAAACTCCTGATGGGCATGTACTCGAATCCCGAAGACGAACAGACCAAGGCTCTGATAGACCAGAATTTCGAATTCCTGGTCCCGATATGGAGACTGCTGAAAGAGCTGGCAAGCCTCGTCGATCGTAGTCACGGAACCGGAACTCGATTTGAGATGGAAGTCAAAAGTTTACTGATGGAAGTCGAGAAGGGCATTACGGTTCATGATCCGAAGGACTTGGATCTCATCAAAGCTGATCCAGGTCTACACTGGAAAGCTTTTGAGGATCTCAAATACCACCTTGATGAGTACAGGCTTTGAGTGATAGCTTGACTAGCGTGTGTAGATAGAGACAGAACCAGGGATGGGCCTGCCATCACGTAAGCTGACTGTGTAGCCTCTGGTCTTTGCAGCAACAAGCACGACATGGAACACGGAGATCCTAGTCGCCGACTGTTATGTAGCGCAACATAATATTATGAAAGTCGGAGGTCGAAAGTCAGACGTACCGAGGCATACCGTTGACCCCATATAAACATATAGCCTATAAGTACTCCACGTGTCAAGCTCTCCACACCGACGACATCAGACCTCCTCAGCTCATTCCACTTCCATCCCTCTCAGTAATCTATCGAACCATTGACACATTCATCATGGCAGACTACACAAACAAAGACACCGTGGCCGCGCTGAGCGAGCCAAACCCAGAGTTCGCCGAAGTAAGCAGCTCTCCACCACTCCCCCACATCCCGCCCACGTTTGCACATACCACGAACCAGCTCTAACAACAACCACAGTGGTACGCCGCAAACCCGATGCCAAAGCAAGACTTCTCAGACCCCAACGCCGTGCAGAAACAACGCGCGCAGATGGAACAACGCACCAGCGCGTTGGGTCCCGCGCCCACCGGCGTAAGCGAGTCCCGCCACAGCATCCCAATGCGCGATGGCTACAAGTCCGAACTCAAGATCCACCGGCCCTCGTCGTCCGGCACTGAACACCCACTGATCGTGCTCGCCTTTGGAGGCGGTTTCATGATGGGCAGTAACGACCAATTGACGCCTTACGCACGCAGTCTGGTGCGCTTGTACGACGCCGTCGTCGTGAACCTCAGCTACCGTCTCGCGCCGGAACACCCGTGGCCCGCTGCGCAGCACGACAGTTGGGACGCGGTCGCGTGGCTTGCGGAGAACGCTGCGTCGGACGTCATTGGTGCGGATCCCAGGAAGGGGTTCGTGCTCGGTGGCATCAGTGCTGGGGGGAATGTCGCTGCCGTGGTCGCGCAGATGAGTCTGAAGAAAGGCTCGGAGTTGAAGTATCCCCTCACCGGCGTCTGGGCGTGTATCCCCGTTGTGGTGCCGGATGCCAGCGTGCTGCCTGACGAGGAGAAGGACTTGTGGTTCTCGCGCACGCAGAATGCTAATGTGCCTATGCTGGACGCCGAGGCGGTGGAGCGTATTGGCAAGATGCTCAAGCCGGATGTCAGGAGTGAGTGGTACAGTCCGTGGAACGCGGAGAAGCCGTTCGTTGGCATGCCGAGGACGTATGTCCAGGTCGACGGTATGGATCCGCTCAGAGATGATGGCCTGATCTATGAGAGGTGCCTGAAAAAGGCTGGTGTTGAGACCAAATTGACGGTTTGGCCTGGTCTGCCGCATGGCCATTTTGCCTTTGTGCCGATGCTGGAGGTCAGTAAGAAGGCGAACTTGGAGACGATGATGGGTCTTGGTTGGCTGTTGAGGAAAGAGGTCAGTGTGCACGACGTTGTCAAGGTGCTGGCACCGCCTGCTGGTGCGTAGACGCAGGACGATGGTTCATATTCACCAACGTAATTCTTCATTCAGAGTGATACCGTTCGAGAGCAAATGCTATGTACCATACGTTTTAACTTTGTCGTGATTCATGTTTTCTTCCAGCTCATTATGTCTCAATGTTTTTTTGTAGAACCCTCAGTAGACCTCAATCATCGAACTCCAGTCCTGTCCTCTGCTGTGGCGACATTGGCTCCTACCGTGCTTCATCACAGCCTGGACCTGGAGTCTCGGTGTCCTTGGAATACTCAGACTGGTCTCGAATCCACTCTTCGCAACAGTCTCCATGAGCACCAATGGTCCATTGGCACTCCCTCCGTGCACTACCCAGGTGTCGTATTCAGTCGCGCCATTCCAGCTCATGTAGATGGTCATGTTCTCAGCATTGTCAACAGACGTATCAACGTATACAGCGGGTGAGGTCAGAGGACATCCGACCCATGGCTGCTTGAAAGCGCGATACGAGATCTGACCGGATACAGCGCCAAATTGGGTCGTCTGCACAATACTGCCATTGGGAGCAAACTCCTCCATCCAAGGAATGTAGCCGTGGCCTAGGAAGACGTTATTGTTGGCAAGTGTTTGGTACGAGCCCTGAGCTGGTGCGTAAAGCTTGTTCGCAGGGTTCTGGAATCGACGGATCAGGGAAACTTGCTTCGTCTCCTGGTTGACATTGAGTAGGAGGCCAGAAGTTGGCGTGTTACCGTAGTCGATAGGACAGTTGGCATTGTCGTGCATATGTATGGTGAGGTTTGTCGGAACCTTGTAAGTTTTCGGGTCCGAGTAGACTGGTCTGATGTCGTGCTGGTAGCAGAAATTGGTGCTGGGTCCGAGTTCGAAATCTCCGCCGTCGCGACCAGATAGACGCCAAATAACGCTACCATTTCGATCAATCACAATCTCGGAGCAAGTATAGCGAGACGAGATAATGTAGCCATCGCTGAAAGGAGCAACCGCATTGATATCTGCTTCATGTTAGCTGTGACTGGCAAAGGGATTATGTAACCACATACGGAAATAGCCCCAAGCGGCAGTTTGATTCTGCCCGTTGAAGCCTTCCGAACCAAGAGGATAAGTGGAAACACTAAAAGGGATCTGGTCGAGATGGTCCAGTGAGTTCCAGCTGAACAGAACCTCGTTGGTCTTGATATCAATTTCGTACATCATGCCGCCGATGACCCAGCCATCACCTGGACCACCGACAGAAGTAAGGTCAGCCTGAGTGACATTGTTCGCAGTGACCAGCACAGAGTCTCGGTTCGTGACGTAGATCTCGTGCAAGTCGATATTCGAAGCGAACGAGGTACCGGCTGAGGTGACAAAGTGGCCAGGAAGAGACACATTTCCTATGATCGAATAGGTGTTGTCGAGGATGTAGACATTGCCGTAGCCACGACCCGCTGGTTCTGGGTAGATGGTACCATTCCAGTAGACAATCACTGACTCATTACGGTACGTCTGGACTCCCCAGTTGAATGCCGAATTGTTCTTTGCACCTTGATATACCAATTCTCCATCGTTGGTCGTGATTAGCGGCGCGGTCTGATGTGATTTGGCGCCCGCTGGAGCAAAGAACAAGTAACCAGGTGATGGCGTTCCATTGCGAGTGATATTCAATTGTGGTGGTTGCAATGTCGGCTGACTTTTGTAATTTTGATATGGCCAGGTCGTGTTGTTCTGAGCGAACGCGAACGACGCGGTGAAGCATAGTGCTGCGGCAAGTATTGACCTCATCATGGACCGTTACAACGAATGTCTCGTGGAGGAAAAGGATGTCAAAACGAAGATGGTCGCCGTTGGTTGTGTCTCACTTCTTTAAGTTCTTGTCACATCCAAATGATCGGCACTGTTCGTCATATTGCATGCTCACTTCAGCTCAGGAACAAGGCACCAACTAACCATATTCGGCAACTGATAGTCAGGAGGTGCCTCTCACAGTTCTTCGAGTTATCAGCTACATACACGTTAATTAGGGCACAATTAGTCTCAACAATCTCATGGATATCGAGGACAACCTTGGTACGATCTAACCATCGTATATTATGACTTGATTTGGTAGTACTCAGAAGCATACTGGGTAAGCCAGCCTTTCTCTATCTTCGTAATGTCCCGAATATACGTCTTCTCTCCAGTCTCCATGATTTCGTGAAAGATAACCCAATCTGCCTTACGATTCTGATATGTGGTCAGCATGGTGCCGAAGTACGGTGTTGTAACAATAACTTACAAACATCAACGAGCTTGGGTGCGCAAACATGGTCATACTCCTGTCCACCGTCTTGAATGATCCATCTGGCTGCATCCGCGCTGCCTGCGCAAAGTACCCGGTCGTCAAACATCTTCTAACTTGCTCACTTTTGTCTGGTCCGCCTGCGCGAAGGACTTGCTGTCCGTTCTGAGCAAGACTCTCTTCCGTGTTGATACCGAATCGTTCTAGATACCGCTTCAACTGATTGCGCACGCTCACCGCCTTGGTCAAGCTCTTGAAATTGAGGTGGTTGTTTCTACACCACGACGAATCTTTCTTGCCTTTTGATACAAATGCTTGATAGACATTCAGTAGAGTTAGATGATCTCCCTCGTCGACAGCAAACTTCCATCTTGACGTCTCCATTAATTTGCGTTCGTTTTCATGGGTGATGAAAACCGCCCCTTGGAGTGTGGTCATTGCGGCGATACTGAGCATTTCGCTCAAGCAGCCAAACTCTGGCGCCGCGAGCAAGACTTTGGCCATCATGGGTTCGAGCGCCAGTTCGGCGATTCGTACACCCAAAGGCTTCGTCAGACGAGCATACTCATCCAGTGCACCAAGTGAGTATAGCATTTCCAAAGCTCTCACCACGAGTGAAGATGGTGGTGGTGTCAAGAAGTCGAAGCGTGCTATGTTGTCTATGCCGAGACACTTCAGTTGTAGAATGACCGGTGCGAGGTTGCTACGCTGGATCTCTGGTATTGAGGCCGGTGAGAGCGAGTTGAAGGCTTCCTCTGTGAAAAGTCGATAGCATTTACCAGGCTTGGTACGACCTGCACGACCTGCACGTTGGGTGGCAGCTGCTTGTGATATGGGTGTGGCTGTGAGCGATTCTATACCGATGTTTGGGTTGTAGGCTCGAAGTTTGACGAATCCACAGTCGATCACATAGACAATGCCAGGTATTGTGATAGACGCCTCGGCGATATTGGTAGAGAAGATGACTTTTCGTGTTCCCTCTGGTGTGGCTTCGAAAACATATATTTGTTGCTCTGTAGAAAGTCCAGCGTACAAAGGCAAAGGCTGGAGTGCTTGCGAACCAGAAGGTAGTGATGGGAGACGATCGGCCACCATTTCGATACATGTCTCGATCTCGTCCCTGCCGGTCAAGAAGATCAAGATGTCGCCTTCGCCTTCCTGAGCGTTGATCTCGAACACCGTACGAATAGCAGTTTCCAGATAGTTCTCCGAGGGCTCCGAAAGGTAATGGACGTCGACTGGGAACATCCTTCCTTCAATGCTGACGATCCTACCAATTTCTTCTTTGACCGCACCACTAGTAGAAGATTCCTCATAGTCGCCACCAGCAAAGAATCTGAGGAAATCCTCGGCCTGTAAAGTGGCACTACTGACCACGATGTGTAGATCTGGACGCCGTTTCCTGATCTTTTTGAGCACTCCAAGAAGCACATCCGAGCTCAGAGATCGTTCGTGTGCTTCATCGACCATGATGACCGAGTAGCGGCTCAACAAGGGGTCGACCAGTGCTTCTCTGAGTAGCAGACCATCGGTCAAGAACTTGATTTTGGTGACTGATGAAGTGACATCCTCGAATCGAATTGAGTAGCCTACTTCTTGACCTAGCTTACATACCATTTCCTCAGCCACACGAGCGGCGACTGTAGTTGCGGCAACTCTTCGAGGCTGTAGCACTGTGAGATAGGGTCATCGTATGATCGTCGTGAGAAGATACTTACACACCTGAGTCACTGCGATGACCTTGCCATCGTTGCACCATCCCGCGTTGTTCAGAAATTGTGGTATCTGGGTGGTTTTGCCGCTTCCAGTCTGACCTACGACAATGACGACGGGGTACTTTTCGATAGTATATAACAAGTTGTCGCGGTGCTTAGCTATTGGCAGAAGTGACGGAGGCTTATGAAGAGCTGCGATAAAATCACTGGCGACTTCGGCTTCGGCCATGGTTAACGACGCGTCTCAAGTCGGATGGCCTAGAGATGCTAATTCGTGAATCATAATGGCTCAGTCAGTCCATGCCTTTTCTGCTAAGACCGGAGAGAATACGAGATTCGAATCTGAGTTCAGACCATGATCGAAGGAATCCTTTCGTCGTCGAGGCAAGCGCGATCATACCTGCGTGAGTCATTGCGTCATGGTATACAGCTCGTGTCGAGTCAGCGGACTTGAAATCTGACGACACCGACAACTTGCTCACATGTAATAGAGAGAACTGCATCGCGTGGAACAGGCGTTTCGAATTCAGAGACTACACATGAGCTTCCCACTGGATATTGCGAGAAGTACTGGATATCGCGCCTGACACGAGGGGCTCGCTCATACCTTACCGATGAACAGCAGCAATGTTCTCCGCAATCAAGTCATTCCAGTCGAACATCTCCTCGAACTACACGATAGCCGCTCAACCGACATCCACGGCTGGACCTTGGAGGATATTTGATGCAAAAAGGAAGAGTAATGGCAAAGCTGCGTCGATTTTCGTCTTCGACAAAAAGTCCCTAGAGCCAACTTCCAATGGACTCGGCGGACGGGGCAATTCAACTTCGGTAAAGGCTGCACAGCATGAGGTACTCGAGCGGTTAAAGAAGGAGGCAAGCTCTTTGGCGCGTCTGCGACATCCCAGCATCTTGGAATTAGCGGAGCCGGCAGAAGAGACACGCAATGGCGGGCTTATGTTTGCGACTGAGCTGGTGACGGCATCTCTCTCTGGACTGCTGGCAGACAAGGATGAGCAAGAAGGATCAGGCAGAGGGAGCAGATATGTGGTCGAGGAGACAGATGGCACCAGAAGAAAGCGCGAGCTCGAGCTTGACGAGTTGGAAATTCAGAAGGGACTATTGCAGATCGCAAAGGGCCTCGAGTTCATGCATGAAAGCGCTGGTCTGGTCCATGCCAACCTTACACCAGGATCTATTGTTGTCAATGCCAAGGGCGACTGGAAGATTACTGGACTCTCCTTTGCTGGACCGGCCTCAGATTCCGATAAGCCAACTTCCATATCACCAATTTCGCTGTCAGAAGTATTGAACCATGACTCGCGGCTGCCGGCCTCTGTTCAGATCGACCTTGACTATACATCGCCAGATTTTGTTCTGGACAACAATCTCGTCTCTTCGTCCGACATGTTCTCGTTGGGTCTACTTATCGTAGCGCTCTACAATAACCCACACCAAAGCCCGATCGAAACGCACGGCAGTCTTTCTTCCTACAAGCGAATCTTCGCCTCGTCTTCGACAGTACCGACAAGAGCAAACAACTTTTTGTCTAAGGGAAAGATGCCCCCAAACCTTTCGTCTGAGCTACTCCCTCGACTGATCACAAGACGACCCGCTCAACGGCTTTCGGCCAAGGACTTTCAGCAAGCGCAGTACTTTGATAACATCCTGGTATCAACACTTCGTTTCCTCGAGAGCTTCCCAGCAAAGACACCCAACGAGAAGATCCAATTCATGAAAGGTCTACCTCGGATAATGCCCCAGTTTCCTACTTCAGTGCTTGAGAAGAAGCTCATGCCTGCTCTACTTGAGGAGACCAAAGACAGAGAGCTACTTGCTCCTGTACTACAGAACGTATTTGCCATCATCAAGGCCTTACCTACTAGCAAGAGAGCCTTTGTTCAGATCGTTATACCCAAACTGAGGGAGGTCTTCATTGACATGGCGGTCAGCGGCAAGAACGCACCGAGAGATACGAGTAAAGAAGCCGGTCTCATGGTTATCCTCGAGCACATGGGGACGGTGGCAGACTGCACAACTGGCGGTGAGTTCCGGGACGATATTCTTCCAATCATCGCAATCGGCCTAGCTTCTCCAACTCACGCCATCATTGATGCGTCGCTCTCTACCCTACCACACATCACTCCCAAGCTCGACTATACCACAATTAAGAACGAGCTCTTCCCTGTGATAGCAGGAGTCTTTGCCCACACGAATTCTCTTGCCATCAAGATTCAAGGATTAGAGGCTTTCTACACGCTCTGCGGTGGCACAGACGAACCGGATCCAGTAGTAGGTGATGGCCTCGATGGGACAGTCACTCGTCATGGCGAGAATCGTCAGACCAGCAGCGCGGTTCTCGATAAATTCACGATACAGGAGAAAATTGTACCGATGCTCAAAGGCATCAAAACCAAGGAGCCCGCCGTAATGATGTCTGCCTTGAAGGTATTTCGTCAGGTAGGCAAGGTCGCGGATACGGACTTTTTAGCCATCGAAATTCTTCCCGTACTCTGGAGCTTCAGCTTGGGCCCTTTATTGGACTTGACTCAGTTCCAGGCATTCATGAGTCTGATCAAAGCACTATCCGGGCGCATAGAACGAGAGCAAAGCCAGAAACTCCGGGAGTTGTCCTCGAACAACGCAGCACCATCACTAAGATCTGGCAGAGCTATTGGCAAGGTGGGGACGCTGACACCAGCTTCAGCGAACGGTGACCTGGACTTTGAGACCCTCGTCTCTGGCCGTACTGCCGCAAATGGCAGCAATGACATGATCGAAGACTGGGGAACGCCGGCGGTCAAGCCTGCTATTTCTCAGACTGTGTCTCACAGCAACCCGTCCTTCTCATGGTCAACTCCCGCGCAATCGACCACGACAGCGAACACATCGCTCAGCAGCCTCAGAGCGCCATCACTCGCAAATCGATCCGTGACTCCGGATCAAAGCATGAATAGCTTTGCAGCGTTGAAACCTAGCGGTCGATTTGATCAGCCTCTGCAGCCAATGGCACCATCGCCTGCGAATGGTATGTCGTCCCTACCAGTACGACCAATGCAGCAACCCACCAATCAGGCATCGACTGTAGATTGGTCTGCGGCTAGTCGATCCGGAAACGCTTGGGCGTCGACCGCGCCCATGCAGTCCATGCAAACGCATTCGTTTGCGATCGCACCTCCGCCAAAGTCTCCGCCTGCACAGAATCCCGCATTAGGCAGCATGAGCGCCACCTTCAGGCCACCGCCGGGCTATGCTCCAGGTCAGACACTCAACGGAACGACTGCACCGGCACAGCAGCCTAAACAAGGGCTCGATAAGTATCAGAGCTTGATCTGATCTACAATACGAGAAACCCGCTATTGACGGGTCAGCACATCCAGCTGCATGATTCTCGCACCTTGTGGATCAGGAGTGATCGAGAAGCAAGCGTCCTTGCGTTTGCAACCTGCATAAACCACTGCAGTGGACCTTGTCGTAAGAACATAATTTCTGCTGTCTTTTCACCAGACTACATCCATCCCAATTTCAATCGTGAAAACTTTGATACATCCCAACAGCGCCCTGAAAAAAACGCAGCTCAGTTATCGACCGCATCACTCAAGCAATCACTACTTGTCGCGATGATTTATCGACCACTGAGAACAATCTCTTTCGATTTCAGTACTCTCGCCGACGTCGACGAAAGGTTGGCGGAGCTTGCAGTTGAGGTTCCTCTGCCATCCGCGAACTATGGCACCGACCATCTCCAGCCATTGAGACTTCTGGGCGAAAACTGGGATGTCTCTCCGGAGGAGCGTCAATTGCACGCGATACTGGCGCAGGGATATAGCGACCTTCTGATCGTACTCATTGAGCCTGTGGAAAGCTATTCGAATGTGGATGCTGAGGAAGTCATCGCGACATCCGATTGTTTGGTGGAGCTCAACGACCACATCCGCTTGGCCACGAGCGGCGCGAGAGACATACACAGCACCTGTGTATTCAATGTTCGTCCGTACCGCCCCAAGAAGTTCGACGAGAAGGCCAGACCCATGTCGGAGGCATACACATGCTTCGGTGAGATGGTCCGTCTTCTGGCACCATCTGTCGTCCTGGTCGCCCAATGTCAGAGCGGCAATGATCGACGAGCGCGGGATCATCAACTCGCCCGTGACTTGAGCTCTTCGTGGGCCACAGCCGGCACAATGAGGCTTTGGTCCATCCTAGGAGAGAATGTGAGGATTGTGAACGCTTTCAACCCATCTTGCTTCCTGCGTGAGGACTTCGTGGCAAATTGGGTGGAGAAGCGCTTCAGCGCAGACCTAGAGAGGCGAGATGTGCCTGCGAACGGACTTTCTGAAGGCGATTTTCAAGATGTCGTGCATGATCGCCTTTAACGCTCTGGCAGGTCGTTGGATCGTCGGCCCTGGTGCCGGGAAACTCACTTATGCGCAAGAACACAACCGCTTGCCCACACGCTTGCCAATGAGGAAAGTTGCGGTGGACGACGATGCAGACGGGGTGATCGCGCGGCTTAATGCGCTCATTCTTGATAGGCGACACGAGGTCGGTAATATCCAGGTCAAACTTTTCAACCTCGCTGACTCCATCTAGGGCATGCTGCCAGCTCTCACTGCAAGCCCGGCGCTCACCAAGGAGGACGACACCAAGAGACACGACAATTTGGAGAGAGATATCGGAGTTGGAACAGCGCATGATCGAGGCCCAGATGGAGGACGTGCTCCGGCTGAAGACGCAGGCTCGTGCAATCTCCCAACCACAGTCTCGAACGCACAGCAGCCGGTGACCACAGCCCCAAACCCTTCCGCGGCGTTCAACAAGAGCCAGCTTGGTCCGATGCTCGACCCCACGGGCAGAGGCGTGTCCCAGCTGACCATAGTGATCGACAACATTAACTTGAACTGCGACAAGATATTGGTCACCTGCAAGGACTTACATAGCGTCGCGATCGAGCTTATGAAGAGACAGGTGGCTCTAATGGATACCATGAAGAAGTTCAGCATCTTGGACGACGACGTCAGGCAGGATGCGATGGAGTTCATGGAGCAATTCCAGGACTCGTGCAACAGAGAGCTTAAATGCATGGAGATGGCCAAAGCTTTATGGAGAGCTTACCCGCGGTCATAGAGGGGGATTGGGGCATCTACGAGCACGGGGCCATGCCTGTCGCTCCCCTCATGCGCAGAGAGGACGGCTTGTCCATGAAGCAGCACGTGTAAGCTGAGGAGATAAGGACCAAAGATCATGGGTTTCGAAGCTACAATTGCAAAGATTCTGGCTTTCAATTCTTCTGTTGCTGCTCGACGCAAAAGGTGACCGAACGAGTAGAGCTTACTCAACGACCGATTAATGAATGTCCATCACAAATTGTAGACTCCGTACTGAAATGTGGTTGACCCAAAGCGGTAACGGAAGCCGACACCGGGCCGAGAAAGTATGGGCAGCCAAGTCGAACAAATACAGTAGACACTATCCCGTCAGTGAAAGAGTCACAACAGTTATCCTCCTCCGCTGTGAGTCACCAGTACTTGTAATCCTCTTCCGATAAGTGTGCCAGAGTGACTATCGAGACTCGTCCACAACAATGGCTGCGTCACTATACGCTCGATCATCGCTTCTTGCGAAACGAGCCTCAAGCACCTCATGGAGATGTCTCAATGCCGGAAAGCAGGAGCGATCATACAGTATCAAAGCGGACGATGCTTCGGATCCTAAACTCAGCGCCATCGATCCTTCGCAATTGAGCATAGAAAAGACCACGACCCCGAAGAACATCACCCCAAATGAAGAGCTTGTATTTGGCAGACAGTTTACAGGTTGGTCGCATGACACCAAAAGTACGACCAATGGCAGCAATTGACCCTCTCCAGACCACATGCTCACCTGCGAATGGACCGCATCAGAAGGATGGCTACAGCCACGCATCACGCCCTACCAAAACTTCTCGCTCGACCCAGCAACATGCGTCTTCCACTACGCCTTTACCTGTTTCGAGGGCACAAAAGCATACAAAGACAAGAACGGCAACGTGCGCCTGTTCCGCCCAGACAAGAACTTTGCGCGCCTGAACCGCTCGTCGTCCAGAATCGCGCTTCCAACACTAGACGGTGACAAGGCGATCGAGCTGCTGGCCAAATACGTCAAGATGGAGGAGCGCTTCGTGCCCTCGTACGTACCCACACACAGATACAAGCACAGCACACTGACCTTCCCAGCGTACGCGGCTACTCCCTCTACCTGCGCCCAACCATGATCGGCACCCAGCGCACGCTGGGCGTTGGCCCACCGGGCTCGGCGCTCTTCTTCACCATCGCCTCGCCCGTGGGGCCCTACTACCCAACAGGCTTCAAAGCCATCAGTCTCGAAGCGACGACCTACGCCGTACGCGCGTGGCCAGGCGGCGTCGGCAACGCGAAACTGGGCGCCAACTACGCGCCGTGCATCGTGCCGCAGATGCAAGCGGCGAAGCGCGGCTTCCACCAGAACCTGTGGCTGTTCGAGCAGGACAACGAGGAATACATCACGGAAGTGGGCACGATGAACCTGTTCACGGCGTGGGTGGCCAAGGACGGCGTCAAGGAGCTCATTACCGCGCCGCTGGATGGGACGATCCTGGAGGGCGTCACGAGGGACTCGATCCTGGAGCTCGCGAGGGAGAGACTTGTGCCTGAGGGATGGAGGATCACGGAGCGGAGATACACTATGAGGGAGTTGGATGAGGCGGCAAGCGAGGGTCGTATGTTGGAGGTGTTTGGTGCCGGTACCGCGGCTGTTGTGTCGCCTGTGCGCACGATTGGCTGGAGGGGTAAGATGATTGATTGTGGTCTTGACGCGGATAAGGAGGCTGGTCCGATCGCGAGACAGATGCTGGAGTGGATATCGAATATCCAGTACGGTGAGGAGGAACACCGTTGGAGTGTCAAGATATAGACTCTGTAGGAAGCCGAATAATATAAACGCTTTAAACACAACCGTTTGTATGAGATGCGGTAAAAGCCGGAAAAGTCAGTGTTTACAAACTGCTATGTACAGAGACAGCATTGATGCCCGGCACTAGTGTCAAAGGAATAGCCATAATTATGCACAAATATCTACGGTATCAGTCCTCTTCGTCTATTTACCCTCGAAAGAATACCTCAACCACTCACCCACAGCCCTAAGACTCTCCCACCGAACCGCCTCATCCGAACTCTGCATCAACTCCATGACTCTCGCCTTGAGGCCCAACTTCTCCAGCTGCGCCCTCTTCTCCGGCACCTCCTTGACAAGCGCCGCGACGTCGTTACAGCCAATCGCCAGCACCGCCTTGTCGTTATCCCAGTTCTTGGAGAGAATGTCGGCGAGCGCACGCACGAGCGCGCCCTTCTCTTCGTCGATAATGCGGCGGGCGTTCTCGCGCCAGAAATCGGCGTTGCGGTGCGGTGGCGACCAGCGCAGGTGGCCCGAGTTGACCTCGGAGGCGTATTCAGAAAACGTCGTTTGTTGCTTCGTGTACTGGGTGACTTTCTCCGTGAGCGAGTTTAGGTCTTCGAGCAGGTCGGCGTCGGTCAAGTGTCGGCCCTGAAGCGTTTTGAGCATGTCCGGTAGGCGGGCTGGAATCGCGGCGGGCATGAGACTTGAGCGGTTTGTGGAGAGTAGGTTGTTGAGTGTGCCGAGGAGGAGGCGGGTTGTCTTTTCCTTTGGTGAGATGCGGAGGAGAGCTACGTAGAGGGGCATGATGTCGTGTTCCCTGAATACTTGTTAGTGGTAGACGTGGATGTCATGCTGTACGGGGACTTACTCGTCAAGGCCCTTTCCGACCAGTCGGCTCTCGAAACTCAATTGCCAGATCACGAGAAGGACGTGGTAGAGCAGTTGAAGGCCGACATTTCCTCCCAGATGTGAGACTTCACTCCGTATGCTTCCTGTTGTGCTGCGCAGGGTCGAATCTCCATCCTTGCCTCCAGTCGCGTTGCGCAGAATATCGAACAATGGGGCCACGGTATCTTTCCTTTGCTTCCAGAACTGCTCTCTAGCCTTCTTTGCTCTCAGCAACACCGAGTACTCCTGTACGGCAATATCTTGAAGTCCAGCGTCTGAGCTCTTTGAAAGGCGGGAGATATACGAGTAGAGTTCGGGCAATGCGTCGTCAATGGCGGGTGTCTGCTTCGGCTTCTTCATAATAGCCTCCGACAACAGGCTTGCGAGGACCGACGATGTAAGTAGCGGGATTGGATCTTCTGGGTTTGACGACTGCTTAAGGAGGGGAAGTAGAGGCGCGTATGGCTTTTCTTGGTCGACCAACTTCTCGACGAAAGATGGAATGTCTGATAACGTTTAGCATGCGCCTTTTAAGGTCCAAGCATACGATATGCCATACCATCGATCAGATCACCAGCCAGAACAAGCATGTACTGAACAATGTCGGTTCGCTTCTGAGCGGCCTGGAAGATGCTTTGCGTCTCGTTGTTTCCAAGCAAAAGGGTGATATAATCGTCCGGGCTGCTCTCCACAGTCTGCTTCCTCTGCTCCTTGCGAACTTTGTCTATCGCCTTGATCTTCTTCAAGTCATTTTCTGTGATTGTCTTTGCTCTTACTGCGCCCTCCCAGGAGATTGGTCTGGCTCGAATGTTGTTCTGCAGCGACAAGATGTACGCCGGGGGATCCATGTTGACGGCGGTCAGGTTCAGCAATCAATTGGTGTTGTCCGTGTATCTATCGCAAGTGTACTGTCGTCGAATTGTTGATTGAGCTACCCCGTCCACCTTATCTCAACTGGGTGAAGCTTGAAGTCGATCCGCGACATGACGTCCAGCCGCGACATCGACCGGGGTTTACCCGAATCGAAAGTTCACTTTTGCGTATAGTGAATGCGTGACATTAGAGGCGCACCTCAGGTTAAGCTAGACGCAGACACATCGCCATAATGACCAGCTTGAAGAGGTCCTTGGCTACGGATGCCAACACACAATCACTCTCAAGCAAAGTCTACATCAGATCAACAAGAAGTGGCAAAGTCCAGAAGATCGTTCGCGAGCTTTACCTCCGACAAGATATCCCATGCTCTTCGCGACTATGCACTTCATGTCTGTCGATTGTACCCACGGACTACCATAAGAAAGGTATCTTTGCCATGTTTGAAACGACTGATCCAGAACTAACACAAATAAGCTGCCCCGTTTGTGCTATCAGAAACACCTGCCGGAACGAAGCACTTCCCGAATGGCCACTATCTCGTGCCGGACACTAATGCCTTTATCACTGGAATGGATCTCTTCGAAGTCGAGGGTGCCTTTCAGGATGTTGTTGTCCTTCAGACAGTGCTAGAGGAGGTCAAGAATCGATCGTTGCCACTTTACCATCGCCTCATTAGTTTGACCAAGAACGAGGACAAGCGCTTCTACGTTTTCTTCAACGACTTTCGGCTTGAGACATATATCACCCGTACCCAAGGAGAGACCATCAACGACCGGAATGATCGTGCTGTTCGTCGCGCTACCCAGTGGTACGCCGAGCATTTGCGACAAGCGGCCAGCAACCGAAAGTCGTCGCGAGTGCCTCAGGTAGTCATGCTCACGGACGATCGGGAGAACCTTCGCAAAGCCAAAGCAGAGAGTATAGACGGTATTTCGCTTAGAGACTACGTTTCAGGCCTACCCGACGCTGATCGTCTGCTTGACATGGTCACTGCTGGAAGGGAGCAAAGAGAGATCAAGGATGGCAAGGCAGAAATGCTTTATCCAGACTACATGACTCTCTCTAAGCTCTTGACCGGTGTGAAGGCAGGCACCATGCATCAGGGTACCTTCAACGTTTCTACTTATAATTATCTCGAAGGCTCCGTCTTTGTTCCGACGTTCGACAAGCCATTGCTGGTCATTGGCAGGGAGAACAGCAACCGAGCCGTATCTGGAGATGTCGTCGTGGTAGAAGTCTTACCTAAAGACCAGTGGAAAGCGCCGTCATCGAAGATTCTAGAAGAAGAGGTTGTCAACAAGAATGACAACCCGGAAGCCGATGATGGTGAAGCAGTCGTTACGGAACAGGAGAAGCGGGCGTTGCAGGAGGAAGTCAAGCGAGCACACGGTAAGAGCACCGAAGGTCGACCACAGCCTACCGCTCGTGTTGTTGGTGTCATCAAGCGCAACTGGCGACAGTATGTGGGGCATATCGACCGGGACTCTGTCAAAACCTCGAACAAACAAAGTCGAGCCCAGCAGACCGTTTTCCTTGTACCCATGGACAAACGTATACCAAAAATCAGAATCCGGACACGACAAGCAGGAGAGCTTTTGGGCAAGCGCCTTTTGGTCACCATCGATTCGTGGGACAGGGAGTCTCGCTACCCAGTTGGTCACTTTGTCCGCTCATTAGGTGAGTTGGAGACAAAGGGTGCAGAGACCGAGGCGTTGCTGCTGGAGTATGACGTGCAATACCGACCTTTCCCAAAGACTGTTCTGGACTGTCTGCCCGCAGAGGGCCATGACTGGAAGGTACCCCAAGACAAGAACGACCCAGGCTGGAGGATGCGGAGAGATCTTCGAGATCTCATCATTTGCAGTATCGACCCACCTGGCTGTGTTGATATTGACGACGCCTTGCACGCCCGACAATTACCGAACGGAAACATCGAGGTCGGCGTACACATCGCTGATGTCTCGCACTTCGTCAAGCCAAACAATGCAATGGATTTGGAAGCTAGCATGCGAGGTACTACCGTTTATCTTGTTGACAAGCGTATCGACATGCTTCCGATGCTCTTGGGTACGGACCTCTGCTCGCTGAAGCCATACGTCGAGAGGTATGCTTTCTCAGTGATATGGGAGGTCACCAAGGACGCGGACATTGTCAACGTCGACTTTACCAAATCTGTCATTCGTTCGCGAGAAGCATTTGCATACGAACAAGCGCAGCTCCGTATTGACGACCAGTCACAACAAGATGACCTCACCAGAGGTATGCGTATGCTCATGATGCTGTCGAAGAAGCTCAAGCAGAAGCGTATGGATGCTGGAGCTCTGAACCTTGCATCGCCTGAAGTCAAAGTACAAGCAGAATCGGAAACTTCTGATCCTATCGATGTCAAGCAGAAGCAGCAACTCGACACCAACTCCCTTGTCGAGGAATTCATGCTTCTCGCCAACATCAGCGTCGCTGGACGTAACTATCTGGCATTCCCTCAAACAGCCCTGCTCCGTCGTCACGCTGCACCACCAAAGACCAACTTTGAAGAGCTCGCTAATCAGCTCCGCGTCAAGAAGGGCCTGGAGCTCAGGACCGAGAGCTCGAAAACTGTAGCAGACAGTCTGGACACCTGCGTCGACCCCAACAACCCCTTCTTCAACACACTCGTCCGCATCCTCGCGACTCGCTGCATGATGTCAGCCGAATACTTCGTCTCGGGCACACAGTCCTACCCAGAGTTCCGCCACTACGGTCTCGCAAGCGAGATCTACACCCATTTCACATCGCCGATCCGTCGGTACGCCGATCTCGAAGCCCACCGTCAACTCGCCGCCGCCATCGAGTACGAGCCTTTGGACTCCAGCCTGCTGTCCAAGAGCAAGCTCGAGGGCGTGTGCAAGAACATCAACGTCCGCCACCGCAATGCACAATTCGCTGGCCGCGCAAGTGTGGAGTACTACGTCGGACAAGCGCTCAAGGGCCGAGTCATCGAGGAGGAGTCGTTCGTCATGCGCGTCTTTTCCAACGGTCTTGTGGTCTTTGTGCCACGCTTCGGTATCGAGGGGCTCATTAGGCTGCGCGACCTGGCTGAGGCCGGAAAGCCCGAGCCAGAGGGAGAGTTCGATGCTGAGAATTACACGCTTGATGTCAAGGGCAGTAAGAGCGCGAGGATTGAGCTCTTCGCGAGGGTCATGGTTCGCATTGAGGACGAGATGGAGGAGAGCACTGGTAAGAGGAAGATCAAGATTAGATTGGTCTAAAAGCAAAGTCGTCTAGACCTTGCAGGTGGTCTCTATGTATGACTCAAAATAGAGTTGTACAATCAACTTCTGTTCTTCGTGACTGTGGTGACTCATCCCATGTCTACAAGACATTCAGCCTTCGTGAAGACCATAGTATTTCGCTCCATGACGCCCACACCATCTCGGATGTGTCGGTGGTATCGACCGCCGAAGTCTTCCGTCGCTTCTCAGAGGCCCTTGTGGGCTGCTGGTGGGTACTGCAGTGCCCTGTCTGGCGCACAGTATTTGGCCGGGGTTATGACGAACTGCGGCTGATATCGCATATATGCCAGAGCTTCGGAACAGCGACCGTGGCCGGCGCGTACAGGGTCTCTCGAGAAGCTCTCCTGCAGCCACGCTGGGAGGTTAACGCAACTCTGTGCCTTTTACACAGTTGTAATCACGCCGCGATAGGCTCAGTTCCATTCTCGACCTCATCGACCCGTTCCCTCGCTCTTCTCGCCGCTCTCTCCTTCGGCGTCTCCTTCGGCGCCACCGGAAACGGCTGCACCAAATCACCCGTACTCGGCATCGCAACACCTCTCTTCCGCGCCTCATCGGCCTCCAACGCCGCCAGTTCATCCTCCACCTCGTCCTCGTCCTGATTACTCATCTGGCCACTCAGCATCTCCGTAACCTCCTTCTGGTACGCCTGCGCCTCCTCGCTCTCACCCAGTATCATCTCGACGCGCTCAATGCCGCCCATCTCCTTGTGGATCTGCTTCAACACGCTGGTTCCCTGCTGCAGACCGTACAGGACGTCCTTTTGCACGAGCGCGAACTCGACGTCCGAGGTCAGGGTCTCGAGCTGCGCGAGCTGTGCGTCGGTTTTCTGGAGCAGCGATTCTTGGTACTTCTTCTTGCGTAGTGCGAGGAGCGCGCGTGGTTTGTCCCCGTTGCGCAGGCATTCGCGTGCGATTTCTTTCTCGCGGTTAGTGAGGAACACGATTTTCTTCTGGTATTGGTGCAGCCGGTCGCGCTGGTTCTTCATGTCCAGGATCGCTCTTCGACGGGTCAGTGGGTTTTTATGAGATGGAAGGTCGGGATACTGACTTGTCGTGAGATGTGATCTTTGGACCACTCGCCGTGTTACCCATTGTGATACAGATTCCGTTTTGTAACACATAGATTACCCAGACCAACTACGCCAGTCTCTGCACTGTGGGCGACTCGAATCAAATAAATATATACCGGATGGCTGGGTATCGCGAGATGTGGGGTGATGCGGTATCATGCGCGAACGTTGGGCCCGAGTCGTCAGAACCCGGGGCAATGACGATCATTGACTCGAGATGCTGCCGTGAATAAGGTAAAAATATATGCTCAAATGCTCCGCTGCATTGTCTCTAGATGCACATATTTGACGACATTACATACCTATTTGCTTCGTGACTCATCGCTCTGCCTGGCGTGGACTGGAACCTATTTGTTGAGGATCGGTATCGAAATCTGACTATGTGTCGATAGTTCTGGATCCATTTGTTTTCTGATAAGTTCTCCTCCGAACGATTTCGACACCACAACATATCACACAGACCCCTCAGATATGGCACCCAAATCTGGTAGTGGTAGTCGGCTCGGAGCAGGTCTCGACCGCGAGGTCTACACAGTCGCAGTGCGATTCCTGGAGGATCCTAGTATCGAGCCAAACGTACAAAGTCTATACGATGCCATTCAGAAATCAAATTCCAGCCTGAAGCGTAAACCAAAGAAAATACTTATGCAATCTCTGGATAGATGTCTCGATATACTGGCTGAAGACGCCGACGAAGGCGACGAAGAAGCTGCTGTCGATTCACAGCCCCCTGTGTCTGAGGATAGGGACCTCATGAACAGAAGTATTACCGGCTCTTGGAAGGTGGCTGCTGCCCCGACCCCGACCGCGAATACCACGCCAGGGACCCCTCTGCTGAACGGTACGGGTAATGCGACAGACGTTCCATCACGGCCGCGCACAGAGCAGGCGGCAGAGCCTGGCGAGCCGCCCCGCAAGCGGCGCAAGCAGGTGGAGGAAAAAGACCGTAGCCCACCGACCGGCATCAGCCTCGAGGATCTGGGCGGAGTAGAGTCCGTCATTCTGCAGATGGAAGACCTCCTCGTGTTGCCACTCAAGAGGCCCCGCGTGTACTCGGCCCTCAACCTGCCCATTCCTCGTGGCGTGTTGCTGCACGGTCCGCCGGGTTGTGGTAAGAGCATGCTTGCGCGCGGTTATGCTGCCGCTCTCCAGGTCCCGTTCGTGGAGATTCTCGGGCCCTCTATTGTGTCTGGTATGTCGGGCGAGTCTGAGAAGCAAGTGCGGGAGATTTTTGAAGAGGCACGTAGGCTTGCACCATGTCTCATTTTCATCGATGAAATCGACGTAATTGCGCCGAAACGAGAAAGTTCACAAAGTCAGATGGAGAAACGTATTGTGGCACAACTTCTCGTCAGTATGGACAGTCTGGCTATAGAGAACAAGAACAGCGGCGACAAACCAGTCATCGTCCTAGCAGCGACCAACAGACCGGACAGTCTCGACCCAGCACTCCGACGAGGCGGCAGATTTGACACCGAGATCAGCATGGGCGTACCAAACGAGCAGATGCGAGAGCACATCCTCCGAGCCCAGACGAGGGAGACGCCACTGACCGAAGACGTAGACTTCGCCGTCCTCGCCAAGATGACCCCCGGTTTCGTCGGCGCCGACCTGCGCGACTTGGTGGGCAAAGCAGGTGCGCACACGATGCGGCAATACAAAGAAGCACTGAAGCGCCAGGCCGAAGACATGAAAGACAGCAGCGCAATGGAACTCGACACACAGCCCAAGTCTTCCGTCATCTCATCCCTACTCAACCTGATCAAATGCGCCGGCGACGATGCCATGCCCAACCCCGCCGGCTTCGACACAATGCGCATCAGCATGTCCTCCTTCCTAGCGGTACTGCCCTTCATCGTCCCCTCCTCCAAGCGCGAGGGCTTCGCGACGATCCCAGACACCACATGGGCAGACATCGGCGCTCTGCAATCCGTGCGCGAGGAACTGCAGGTCTCGATCGTGGACCAGATCAAAGACCCAGCCCGCTACGAGCGCGTCGGTATCTCCGCACCCAGCGGTGTGCTCCTCTGGGGACCACCGGGTTGCGGTAAGACGCTACTGGCGAAAGCGGTGGCGGCGGAGAGCAAGGCCAATTTCATCTCGGTCAAGGGACCTGAGTTGCTGCAGAAATACGTTGGAGAATCGGAAAGGGCGGTGCGGACGCTGTTCACCCGTGCTCGCAGCTCGGTGCCGTGTGTCATCTTCTTCGATGAGTTGGACGCGCTTGTGCCGAGGCGCGACGACGCGACTTCTGAAGCGTCGGCTAGGGTCGTCAATACCTTGCTCACCGAGCTGGACGGCCTCAGCAGTCGGTCCGGCATCTACGTCATCGCTGCCACGAACAGGCCGGACATCATTGACGAAGCAATGCTGCGACCCGGCCGGCTCGAGACGTTGCTGTTCGTCGACCTGCCTGGCCCGGAGGAACGAGTGGAGATTCTGCGAGCCCTCATCCAGGGAAGGAAAGGGGCCAACTTCCCACCTGGCACGGAGCAAATCGCCCGCAGATGCGAGGGCTTCTCAGGAGCAGATCTGGAGGCGCTCATGCGCAAGGCAGGCCAGAACGCGATTCGCAGACGAGACGAGCGGGTGCTGGAGGAGGACTTCGTCAAAGCGGCTGATTCTTTACGGCCTTCTGTTGGTTCGATGGAGAGGTATAATAGGTTGAAGGACAAGTTCAAGGCTCGAGGATGACGGGGGTATGGGTAATGCTACAGCCGTATAGAAAGTGGTGTCCGTATTGGTATTCCCAAGGATAATTCTTGCAGACAGACCAACATGTGTTCCATCTAGTCACATCTTGCGTGGAGTAAGTGTACTGCTACAACCGTATGGAAACGCCAACAGCCCGCATGATGGCTCTTCACACCCTATAGCCATCTCCGTCTTCGTCTATTTCCTCCTCTTCCTCGACTTGCTCTTCCATGACCCCTCAATCTTCCTCTTCCTTGGCCTCTTCGGTTGCTTTGACACCCTCGATGAATTGATTAAGCCCTATAACATGACATTACCAGCTCAAGTGGGGCCATCCACGGTCGATTCCCTATCATCGAGATCTATGTGCGAAGCACCACTTCCAGTCACAGACAAAAAGAACAACGTTTTGGAGAAGCAATCTCAAATTTTTGTCCACTGTTATATAAGGAGCGACGAGCAGCGACGAGCACCACCATCATCAATCAATCAAAGAAAAGAAAAAGTTTTGCGACCTCTCCTGACAAAAGCCAGCTCGTAGAATTGTTGCCAGAACGAAGCCCGACTGCTGAGTTTTGCCAAAAAGGATAAATCTCTACCCCTCTCCCTGCTTTCTACCACCTTCCTCCTAAGCTGTCCAATTTGCTTGCGGCAGAAGCATTGTCCATTTAGGAGACGGTGATGGAGGAAGAACCGGAGCTCTCGTAACCCTCGGTGGAGAGGATCTGGTAGTTGAAGGAACCGAGGTTCATGCCGTGGGAGGCCCAGGCGTTGAAGTGGTTGGCGGTGGTGACGGTACCTCCGGTGCGCTTGCTCTGGCGGATGGACCAGTACTGGGTGAAGGTGGCGGTACCGGTGATGGAAGGAGCGTTGGTGCGGGTGTCCTTGTAGATGTTGTAGGTGGCGCCGTCGGTGTTGACGGTTCCCATGTAGGTACCGGTGCCTGGGTTGTAGCTACCGAAGTTCTCGGTGATGTAGTACTCAACGAGAGGACCGGTGGTCCATCCGTAGACGGAGAGGTAGGCGTTGCCGGTGGTCGACCACTGACCAGAGTAGGTGATGGCGCGGGCGGCACCGGTGGCCCAACCCTTACCGGCGACGAAGTTGTTGCAGTTTTGCCAGTTGACGGAGTAAGCACCGGCGTTGCCGTTGTTGTAGGTGACGGTGCCACCACCGGCGTTCCAGAAGGAGTAGTAGTAGCCACCGTTGGTGCCGGTGCCCTGTGCAGTGGAGCGCTCGACAAGACCGACTTCAGTGGAGACTGGCTCAGCGACTGGAGCGGCGAGGGCGGTGATGGCGGCCGAGGCGGCGACGAAGAGAGTAGAGAAGTGCATGTTGACTGATGTGGTCTGAAGTGAAAGTTGAAAGAGTGAAAAGATGGTTTGTAATGAAGTTGATTGATGAGTGGTTGCTGGGAAGAAAAGAGTTATGGAGGAGAAACTCACAATGTCTTATAACTTGTTCACGATGACCATCTCGGCATAAGGTCTGGAGAATGTCGATCTCCGAACGATTCCAGAGACGTGCGGTTTTCTTGATCTGCTACACTAGTCTGTAGCGAATATAGAGTAACAACCCCACATTTAGATGAAGTCGTCCAAGGGTTTGCGCGGTCAGCTCATCCGAGCTTTCATGGCTAGCCAATCCGGGGTGCATTGCTTGTGTCAATGCTTGGGTATGGTGGACCCGCTGCGTGATCTCTATGCCTGCTCGTTATTCGTAGATTGAAGTCTTCAATTTGGATGTTTTGTCACGCAATATGCGCTCGTGTTCCGGCCCTACTGGACGAGTGGAGTGGCTAGGTCGAGAGGGTCTTGGTTTGATATGAGGATACTTCTTGTGTATTCAACCAGCCTTTGCTAGTGGGTAGATCACTTTGTCTTGTGACCTGTCAAGCGATATGGAGAATAATGCAGCGGTCGAGAGGGCAAATGCAGCCATTGCTTTGCATTTTAGCCAGGCTCCGGATGTCCAGGAATTAGCATTAAGCGGAGTTCAGCTGCTGACTACCGATGCCTTTCCCGAGCTGGGTCTGCACGACGATCATTCTCTTGACCAACGTTGTCTGGCGAAGTGATGATGTGGTAAATGTGGTGATACTCTGACGTTTCATCTTAGTGCAAACGAGGTCTTGGCGTGTACCCACTAATAAACAAGCTTAACGGGCTTCATTTGCGTTCCCCACATTCTGTAGGCGAAGTCGCAGGTACAGCTCGCGGCCCGCCTTCTACCATACTTTCTGCATAGGCTAAATCGAATTTGAAACATCTCGCCTCATGGTATAGTACTGTACTTTCCACACGTGGAGCCGATGGAACGAATCTCTGTGCAAGTAGACACGTGCAGGCGCTCGAGATCGGGCTATCTGACATTCGGGTAGTAGTACAGTACAGCACGAGGCTCGCTTCATCTAAAAGTGTACCACCGAACTACTGACCAGTATAGTAAAGGACTAGAACATTTGCATCAGCCGCCTCGCGAGAAATTGCTTCGCAGCATAGTGGGTGGAGTGCCTTTTGGAGACATCCCAGACCAACACACGGATACCGAGCAATGATCTTGAAACTGCTCCGGAGAAAGCTCCATTTGGGTCCTCGAGTCAATCATCGACAAGTACCAATGCTTGACAAGATGCAAGGTTATTATTGATTGCTGCGATATTGTATTCAGCAACGTGCTTCAATGCTCTTACAACGATGGTCTGAAGGTTGACATTGCATACTGCACAATAAGACTCGGCTGTCCCCACGGACCCTCTCACTCTACCTATCATTCTACTCCAAGGGCTATGCCTACAAGCGAGGTGGTACCTGATCTGCATCAAGGTCAGTAGCAGCTCCCGCGCGGTCAGTCGAGACCTGATTATTCCTTGTACTCCCTGCACGCAATATAGGGCACAGGTGAACGCAGCGCCAATTCATCTCTGGATGCTTGGCGTTAGTGCTCTCGAACGTCTAGCTATAGCCAGCACCGTTCGGTGTCTCGTATTCAATACGTGCAGTAAGACCGGCGATATTGGGGCCAGAGCCCGGGTAGCATTGATGCATGCACTGTGAATATGGATATTGCACGAATTTAGCCAGATATCGCTTGACCAGGAGGTATTGTTGTACCGCCAATATCGGAACACACACGTGGAAAGCCAAGGTCGAGGAGTGTTTATTCATCACCCATCCAGAACGCAGCGTCGAATGGTTCGACTCGCTTTTTATTTACCCAGATCAGGTTGCCGAGTTATTGAGTCGTACGAGTCGTGCAAGTTTGCCTGGTAGAAGCTGGCCTCCAGATGTTACTCGTATGGTCCAACAAGATGCTAGCTTGGTCAGTCGTCTAAAGTGGTCCCATCGAGGTCCTGTAGCTGATGTTCGCTTCACCACTGGAGCAGCTCTGGTGACCGACTGCACCTCAGATGTTGAAACCGCCGTGTTCGGCCGCCTCGACAAAGCGCCATAGTCCAGCGGCTCTTGCAGCTTTGGTGACCGACTGCACCTCCTTGAGGTCGACTGGCCTGTTGATGTCGGAATATCTGACCTCTTTTTGTGCTTGAGAGCTAGCCTCGATGCCGCCTGGCTCGACGATTTCTCCTGCGCGACCTACTCTACTCCTTTTTCCCTTGCCGACATGCGCCCGAGGGTGATACTGCTCCATGACATGAACAAAGAGATCCTTTGACACGTTTTCGGCGAGCCACCGGACGATTTCGCGCCCTTCGTCCTCTTTGCCCGGCATCACCAAGTGACGAACGCACACGCCGCTTTTCGCGATGCCGTCGGGGGTAAAGCACAAGTCGCCGACCTGCTTGTGCATAGCCTTGATACTTTCCATTGCGACTTCGGCATAGTTGTCCGCTTTCAGTAACCGCTTCGAAGACACCGGACTCCATACCTTGAAATCAGGGAGATATATGTCTACCAGACCGTCTAGTAGGTCGATACTGGCGAGTGAATCAAAACTGCTCGTGTTGTAGATGATGGGTATTTTCAAGCCCATGTCCTTGGCCGCGAGAATGCTCAAGACGACTTGTGGGACCACATGTTCTGGTGTGACAAGATTAATATTGTGGACGTTTCCGACATCTTGCAGTTTCATGTACCACTCCGCGAGCTCTTCAGGTGTGAGCGAGAAGCCGTTCTTCTGGTGTGCAATGTCGTGGTTCTGACAGAAAACGCATCGTAGGTTGCAGCCAGAGAAGAAAACAGAGCCACTGCCATGGTGACCTTGAAAAAATGGCTCCTCACCAAAGTGGGGCGCGACGGTATTCACTACCACATCAGAGCCGATAAGGCAGGTTCCAGTCTTCTCGAACCGATTTACACCACAGAGACGCGGGCAGAGGTTGCAATTGGAGAGATGTGCGTAAGCCTGAGAGCGTTTCCTAGCTGCTTGAATGGAAGTCAAGAGCTGATAGCGTGGTATGTAGTCGTCAAGAAGAAATGGAGGTGCGAGGTGGAGATGTCGTGGGCCTAGTCGAGCTGAACTAAAGGGCTGAAGTGGGTGCAACCCTCCCCCAAGCCGCCCTAGTCGGCGAAACATGGCTCATCCGGGCGATTGAATGACCTCGAAGATGACGATATGACTTCGATGAACTGCATCAAGTCTCGAAGCACGCATGGGGGAGTCGAGTGGTAAGATACCTTAGATGTACGAGCACCTGAGATGGTGACCCCGCCATTTTATAGGTGGGGGTTCGGAGTATCGGACTCAGCGCAGACAAACCCACGCCAACTTGTACTTCACATCGTTCCTTCGAGCATACCTTCAATCTCGAACGAGGCATGGATTTACATAAGCGCTGCTCCAGAGCTTTCGATGACTATCTCCTTGCACAATAGATCCCAGAGTCCTCAACTACGGATTGTATTAACCCCAATGTGTACCAATCGGATGCCCTTCCCGTGCCAGGAATACGTGAACGACAGCCAGTACCCATCGCAATACCAGGAATTTCACAGGGTATGTCGTTCTTGCAAGAGACTGACGGGTCTGGCAATTGGTCTTGCGATTGGTCTGACCAAAGGTCTGGCGAGGGGTCTGGCGGTACACAGGAGGCCGTCGGAAAATGATATACGGCTGTGTAGGGTGTCGGTAGGTTTTGCTCAATGCCCTACTTGAGACGCATGAAGTTTGTGGATTTTAAATTGTTTTTGTAATTTTTTCTCCGAATTATCTTCAGACTATTTGAAAGTGCCTCTCCATGCCCTTCCAATCTAAGTGACCCCTTGTTCCAATCTATTCTTTCCTGTACGCCATAAGAAATCACTTTTGTCGTATCATACAGCGCAAAAACCATGAAGAGAAGTGGGTATCGTGCGCGAAAAAGACTCTTGCTTTTGGTCGTGGATGGTCGTGTAAAGTATAAAACTGTCCTCTGTATATCGATACTGCTGTACCACGGGACTCCTGATACAGTCCAGTAAGCAATCGACCGGCTCAGTTCAAATATTAAGATCAGAAGACCCGGGTTGTCTACGTATCATATGGCTTCTAGCCGTCGACCTCTGTGATGCCATTTGGGCTGCGTATGACCACTTTACCAGTGTCTGCCATGGTACCTCTTCCCTGAGTGACGACAAACTCCATGACAGGAATGCTCTCCACATCTCTCCCTGACTTCGCATTTAGGCGTGCGTTGATGATGCGCGCCAGAGCGTGAGCGAGCACAAGGGCTAGACCCACGGAGGCGGTGGCGGCTGCATAGTAGAAGGTCTTGCCAATGTGGTCAACAGTGAGCTTGCTCGCATCTTGATCGTTCATCGCAGCGGCCGAGTCCACGGGGAGTCCGGCAGTCTGGAGCATCTGAGCGAATGCGAGGCAAAATGATGTCGCGAGCTGGACTGTAAGACTGCAATAAGCACCTACAAGTCCATGGGCTTTCTCAGGCTGAACGTCCGTCAAGAAGAGCATGTTGGCTGTATAGAGAAGATCAACACCAGCCGTCGCACAGAGCATCGAGAAAAATGGCACTGGCCAGAAGCCTAGAGCAACGGGAGCGAAGCGGAGCAAGAGTGGTGCGCCGATATTTGCAATTCCAGATATGATGAATAAGACGAGCATCGGGCAACGGTCGATGAACTTACCAGCCGCGCAGGTAAGAAGAATTCCTCCGATGAACATTGGCAAGAACCAGAGGTAAATTTTGGATGGACCGACTCCGAATCGTTCCACGAGCCAGGGATCAGATTCGAACAGCCAGACCTCGAACGAGCTGTACATGAACAGACTTGCTAGGGTCAGCACAATCGTACCAGATGGTCTGAAAAACGACAGCGGCAGTAGAGGGTGTTCCACAACGCGAGCTTGTAGGAAACAAAAGATGCCGAGACAGAAGATACCACCACAAAAAGTCGCAAGAACGTTTGGAGAAGTCCAGGTTGCGCCACTTTCTGAACATGCAGAGAGTGCGTAGACCATCATAACAATCCCTAGACTGCTAGAAATGCTACCCGGCCAGTCGAGCAGCTTCCAGTCAAGGAGGTGCTCATCCTCGGCGGGGTCGGTTATCGAGGTTGGTATGCAAAGGTAGCCTAGCGTAAGGACCACCAAGGCGGCAACTCCGGCCGCCAGGAAGAACAACCACCATTGATCGTCCCTAAGAGAGGACGCAGTCGCGATGCCAGCGTAGAAGCCGACGGGAGCAAATGCAGTGTAGATGGCGATGCGAAGATTGTACTTCTTCTTGTCCGGGTAGCAGCGGGTGTAGAGTGGAACGCAGGAGCCTGTCATGGCAGCACAAGCAATACCCTGCATTGCTCTGGAAACCTCCAAGAGCGTCAATGAGGATGTGTCAGCCAACGGTACGAAACACCATATGGCTACCCAGACAACTCCACTCATGAGGACCTTGTATCCGCCTATCTTGTCCGTAACTTGTCCGAATGGAAGGGTGAGTGCAGCTTGTGTCAGTGCCATTATGATTCCTGGCCAAAGGTCGAGCGCATTTGGGTCGTGAGTGGATGCACGAACTCCAGGCTGTAGAGCGGACATGCCAGAGACCAAGTACTCGGTGATAGCCATTGCGAGACAGAGACACATGTTGAAGCCGAATGCCTGTGCTTTGTTTCGAAATACTGGCGGATGGTTGGTGCCATCAGGAGTTTTGATATTGTGGGTAGAGCTTGCAGGAGTAAAGATGCCTGTGGTATCGTAGCTTGGACGAGAGACGGGAGGAGAGATAGCTTGACTGTAGCTTGATCGTGGTTTGCGTTTTTCTTTATAGTCCAGGTACGAATCGGCGCTGTAGACACGCTTGAAGATGGGTTTGGCAAGACCGCGAAGACGCTCTGAGAGACTCTCACTCCAGGACGACGACGGCGGCCGTGTCCCGTCGATTGATGAAGAAGACCGTGGGAGGTCCATGATGTGGTGGTAGGAGATGACTACTGGTGTGAGGATGTTGGAATTTCATGCGAAATTGTTGTGTTGTGGGAATGAAGTAGAGGTACCGAAGACAGGCACAAGCTAGCATGAGGAGGAAAGAGATTGGAGAATCTGCAGCTTTTGTTGACCGTCCGGCCATTCATTGAGGTGAATACCAGGAGAGATGAGCTAGAAAAAAGATAGAGTTTGTAAAACGTGCGCAGTATCCTCTGATGTTGAGGTGATAAGAGCTGACGTGAGTATTTTCTACGCGAAGGAAGCGTACCTGTAAAGTACAATGTACTGGACGCGGCGTTTTTCACTTGCACCTGCGCCTGCACCTGCACCTTCACATACCGGGTTCCCGGGGCCCGCGCCGGGGGGAAGTGAGGGAAGGTGCGGTGCAAGACCAAGGGCCAAGGTCGGCAACATTATGGATGACGAATAAGGAAGGGGCTAATAATATGATGCAAACAGCAGAATTGCAAACAGTGATATACAAGGTAGGTACGGCAATGTACAGAAAGAAGATCCTGGCGGGTACCCGTACCTGGCCCGGCGACGATCTAGGCATCGACGCAAGGCGAGCGCCTATAAGTTGAGATGGAGTGATTGCTGTTGCTATTGATGACAGTCAACGAGCGGAAGACGTAACAGACATTCCTGATACACTGCTCACGTGGCCGCACAGTCCCTAAAAGCCCGATCTGGATGTGGTGGACGTGGGGGGCGCATTGTGATACGGTGGAGGAGCTGTCTCGTCGACTTGGCGTCTGCAGCCTTGACAGATCAGAAAGGCGCCGCTCGCATGTCTTGCATGACGTTGCGGCAGCTTGTGATTTGTTGTTCAGCTTGAATGAAAATCTGGGTGACAAGGAGTTCGCGGTTGTTTACATGACGCGGGATGAAGTTGACGGTTCACAGACCCAGCCAACCCTTGTAGGAATGGCTGCAACAAGGGCGGATGGCCTCCACCTGGCAGATCTCAAGACGTGTAACCAGGTTGACACTGAAGCAGCCACATGCAGCAATCCGACAGCGTGCATTTCAGGTGAGGTCGATTGAGGTCGTATCGAAAGCAAGCGACGGCGAATATTATTGCAGGAGGAAAACAGAGGAGCTCGAAGATGAATGTCTGTCATTCATGCAAAACATCCGGTCTCCACACTGCCTTGCTCGTCCAATCAAATCGCGTGCGACCGGGGACTATAACATCTGTCTTCCCAGCGACCGATTTCTACAACATCTCGACCACGGTCATGGATCTCGTCAAAAAGGGCCTGAGCATCGCTCAAGACCACCGGCAAACGAGATGGATTGCTCCATTGTTGTTGCTTGCTGACGTTGCTCTTTGTGGGCTCATCATCTGGAAAGTCCCATGTGAGCATGAATATTCGTGGACATACAGTGAGCACATTTAATCTAATGTACGATACAGATACCGAGATCGATTGGAAAGCGTATATGCAGCAAGTGGCTCAATACGTCGCTGGTGAACGAAACTACTCAAAGATCCGCGGTGACACAGGACCTCTGGTATACCCAGCGGCCCACGTCTACATCTACCGTCTGCTTTATGATGTGACGGATCAAGGAACCGACATCCGGTTCGCGCAATACCTTTTTGGCGTCTTGTATCTTTTGACCCTTGCTTTGGTCATGGCCTGCTATCGACAGGCAAAGGTATGCACTACCTCGATTCGTTCCAGATGACGACAGCTAATTATTTACAGGTTCCTCCATATGTGTTCCCGATGTTGATATTGTCGAAACGGCTGCATTCGATTTTTATGCTACGATTGTTCAACGACTGCTTCGCCGTCTTTTTCTTGTTCGGGTCGATCCTGTGTTACCAAAGCGGGCTATGGACAGCTGGTTCTTTAATGTACTCGCTCGGTGTGGGTGTGAAGATGAGCCTCCTTCTAGCGCTACCCGCGGTCGGCATTCTGCTACTGCAGGTTCTCGGTGTATCAGGTGCCTTCCGAAGAGCATTGCTTATGGTTCAGCTTCAGGCAAGTCGCGCTGTACAGATCATGAAAATATCACGTTCTGACAAATCATAGCTTTTGGCGGCGTGGCCTTTTGCGACCAAGAACTTTCAGAACTATGCCTCGAGAGCCTTTGAATTTTCGAGAGTCTTTTTATTCAAGTGGACTGTCAATTGGCGCTTCATCGGAGAGGACGTCTTCCTCAGCAAGCCCTTCTCGATCGGACTACTTGCCGCACACGGTGGTCTGCTAACACTTTTCGCCGCTACTCGTTGGTTGGCACCGTCAAGGATGAGTGTGATGGACAACATCAAATCGTTGTACAGCCCACCTTCACCACAGAGACAGGCAGACATCGCCTCGAGGGTCACTCCACGCTTCATCCTCACAACCATCCTCTCTGCCAACGTGATCGGTATGTTATGTGCCAGATCACTGCACTACCAATTCTACGCGCTCCTTGCCTGGTCAACCCCGTTTCTCTTGTGGAGAGCTGGTCTACACCCAATCTTGCAGTATGTGCTGTGGGCGATGCAGGAAGTCGCTTGGAACATCTATCCGAGTACCACTGCTAGCTCTTTGACCGTGGTCGCAATATTGTTCGTTCAAGTTGCAGCCGTCTGGTATGCGACCGGAGAACAGGAGGATCCAATAGCCAAGGATGTAAAGAAGCGTCATGCCGAGTGAGCACACTTCGCTCAGGTCTCTTCCTCTTCTTCACCATCCTCGTTGTCGGAAGGCGGCATTCTGCCCACGGTCGATTCTTCGTCATCAGAATCTTCTGGGTATGCCGACTTCTTCGCAAACTCTTTTGGCCAGTATGACATCTTCCTCCAATCCTTCTCGTTGCGAACAATATTCACAATCTCTCCGTCAAGCTTGTTCTCCCGCTCAGCCATCGCACCGGTGTCAATAAGCACGTAGCTTCCGCGCTTGATCCAGATGGTCGATCGGAAGCGAGCTGGCAGTTCAACGAGCAGTGCTTTGGTAGTTGCATCTTCGACATGATAGAGGTTCTTGCCGGCAGCAGTCTTGACTCGAGCGAGACATTGCGACGAGCTCAGTTCTGTTGGTGGAGTCAGAGTCTCTTCGGCTGCGGCCTGGATATTGCGTCTTGGTTTCGGCATGCTGGTATGATGTCGGCCCGGTCGCTATGTTGATGTGCACTGCTTTGTTGACTGTGACGGGTCGAAATAATTTTTGATCGACCTGGCACGCGATGACGGATGTCGGCTTTTGCGTTCCGTCAGCCGACGGATTCAACGCCGCATTGCAGAGACGGCCGACGATGGAGAAGTCTGAAGCTATGATACATACCTTATCACATTAAGAGGAAGTATGAGGACCTGAAACCACTCTACGAGCAGGTTGAGCTGTAACCTAAGCATCCTGGTAAGGTATCAGACACCCAAGTGCCCGGTATGCCGCGATATCTTGAGACCACTACTTCAGATCGCGACCATGAACCCGAATGATGAGTTTAGGCGAGCAGCCAGGAAACTGGACTCTTCGATTGTACTGACTCGCGTCGCACAATTTCCCCGCAAACACGAGGCGAAGCTAGATTTTTATTTATTTATCGAACGGCTAATGTGATCGGCGGATATCAATGCAGCGTGGGAGGCCTTCACCGCCAGATCTGAGAATGTATTCATTCTTTGTGCTCGACCTTGCCATGCCATGTCATCGTGGGCGCCATGTTGCAAAGTATCACCGTCGCTACACAAGCAGTGCATGAGCAGAACTCGGCAAGTTTCTCGCGGCTGGAAAGTGGGGGTCATAAATTGCGTGCATCGCATCGCGCCTTCCGTGTCTGGTTTCGGTAGCCCTAACCCGCTTCAGTTAGGAGTGCACCATATGTGCGCTACTATTGGTTCATACCATATCACCACGCCGCAGTAATGGTGTGTACGGACAATGATGATCGTCCTCTGCGCCGAATAATGCCTCGTTGTCGCCTGCTCCGTACAGAGGAGACGTCGACGTTGTTCGAGGCATTCGAGTGCTCCTTTTCTCATTTTATACTCCGCACCACTTTCTTCCACGTTTACATCGAACCGCCCTTCCTGTACCCCACGTCGCGATTGCAGCGGCCGCCTTCTTTAGCATCGCCCGAGGGCGATCAAAGCGTTGTAATCTCGTCCTTCACCGTTGTAAAGTTCACGTAATGAATTTATGGTCCCTGTGACCGAGTACTCACCGAACAGTAAAGCGCACACAAGGACGTTGTTGTGTCGTGCTACTCTTGACTTCATACTCCAACACCAGTCGGACGCTCTATACTCTCAGCAAAGTCGGACACTGAGATGCTATCGAGTCTTCTCAGACCTCGAAAAGGGCGCCGGCGTATAGACCGCTCGCCGTACGCTTCTCCATTCACTTCGCCTGCAATCAACAATCAAGAAGAGACGGACGAGGACCCGGACGAGCAAGATCACGGAGACGGCGAGTACGATGATCAGAGCTATAGCGAGGACCAGGACGATGAGGACGAGCCTTTGCTGCCACTCTTCTCTGCTGCGCTTCTGGGTACGACAACAAACCTACACTACTCCTTGTGGTCGCTAACCATGTGAACAGACAAGCTGCCCTTATACAACATCACGCACGCGATCCGTATGCTCATAGTACAGAAATGTGAGACCACTCTTACATGGGAGCAACTGCGATCTCCTCAGGTTTCCCAGTTTCTGGTCAAGCCTATCCAATCACAGATCAGAAACAACCATTTCAACAGAGCCACTCTCAGCGCCCTAATCGCCAATTGCCTGCAATTCAAGAAAGAAGCCGAAGCATCTCCAGGAAATGCTAGTGTTAGCAAAACAAGAGCCATGTTGTCCGAGCTGTTAGCCATGAGATTGCTGAAGGAATACACCACACGCGAGTTGATCGACGCACTGAGCTACGATTTCGATCCTCTACAAGGTATCGCTCCCGCTGGGACTGCGAATTACGGACAAGGAAACGCGGGCCCAAGCAAGGCCGTCCAGGTTCCGCGAGGCGCGAGAATCTCGACCGTCGAGATTGCGATCCGAGCTACTGCAAAGAGATTCCTGTCGCACCCTTCTGTGGTTCAGCAACTCGAGGCTATCTGGGCAGGCAGTATCGTCTTCCATACAGCCGCTGACCATCTTCATAGAAGACCCGAAAAGCAGGTCGTGCGCAAGCAAAAAGGATATGGCACCATTGACGATGCGTCACCACGCACACAGCCTGTAGATTACCTCACTTCGAAGAAGCTACCTGCTCAGCGCACGGAGGAGCTGCACCTCAGACGGTCTGTCACCCTGTATAATCCTCGAGATGCTTCTCTCTTCAAACTCTCGCGTCTCCGAGTCCCAAGATACAGGCAGGTCTTTTCCACTATATCATACGCCGTAATGCTCGCTTTGTTCATTGCCGTCCTTGCCGAACGTTCTCTGGAAATTACAGCATTGGAAATTGTCTTTTGGTTTTGGAGCGCTGGTTACATGCTGGACGAAGTCGTTGGTTTTTCCGAGCAAGGCTTTGGTCTTTACATTATGAGCGTTTGGAACGCCTTTGATCTCGGCATCTTGGGCTTGTTCTCCGTCTACTACATTCTACGTGTCTGGTGCGTCGTTATTGCAGATGTGCATGACCAGCATCGCATTGCGGGTATGGCATACGACGTTCTGGCTTCGACCGCCATTCTTCTCTTTCCTCGCGCATTCAGCGTCTTGGATCATTACAAGTACTTTTCGCAGCTGCTCATCGCATTTCGCTTAATGGCTCAGGACCTGATCGCGATTTTGGTTCTAATCACCATTACATGTAGTGGTTTCTTCGTCTGCTTTACTTTGTCGTTCAGTAGCGAAACCACTACCGGTCTCAACGTCGCCTTTGCTCTTTTCCAGATCGTACTCGGTTTCAGTCCCGCGGCCTGGAACGTGTGGTCGGATTACAATCTTCTCGGTCAGATTATCATGGGTTTCTTCTTGACTATCTGTCACTTCTTGATTGTCACCATCCTTATTACAGTCTTGACCAACTCCTTCATGGCTATTGTACAGAACGCAAACGAGGAGCATCAGTTTCTGTTCGCGGTGAACACAATCTCTATGGTCAAGTCGGACGCCCTCTTCTCCTACATTGCGCCCAGCAACGTCCTGGCCTGGTCAATATCTCCAGTCCGCTACATCATGCCATTCCGCCAATTCGTCAAGCTCAATCGTACATTGATCAAGATCACTCACTTTCCTGTTTTGCTCATAGTCTTCCTCTATGAGCGTCTCATCCTCGCAAACATAGCTTACGAGCCCACGGACTTGGTTGAGAGGAAGGCGCCGGTCCCGACACCGGGCGGATTCAGCCTAAACAAAAACTTATTCAGTCCCGGCGAAGGACGTCTCAGGGAGGCTTCGGTGGTTTCCTTCCACAAAGACAGGGCACTTGATGAAGTGTTCCGCAGACCATTCCAAGGCTCCACTGTGCGCACGACTGCGCCAGATATGGCACAGGATCGTCGACAGTCAACCGATGTCGTACATGTCTGGATGAATAATGTCGGTGACGAAGGGGGAGCGAGTCCTCCAATAGAACAGCCTCAGTCAGAACTGGATCGACTCGAAACTAGGAGACCCCCTTTTCGACGAGCTCTCACAGCGGATACTAGTCGAAGTCGACCTAACCGTCGGGACCTATCTTCAGCGAGCAGATCTGTCATGTCTGATCCAGAAGATAGGTCATTTTTCGCTGCAAGGCGACCAAAAAGGATCGAGGAAGAAACGGATCAAGATCTCAGTCTGGAAAGCATTCCTCAAGATACCGAGGCCGATGGAGATGACGAGCTGGTTACTGGAGATGAGGGCGATACTGTTGGCAAGTCCTCTCATGCCTTAGGGATTACAACGGACGACGGCGACAAAGAAGACATACCGACTTCTGCATCCGAGTCTGAGAATCCCGACTACTTTGCAACCCCGATCGCGCGGAAGTCATACAATGGAACGACACCAGACCTGTTGTCACATGCAGCGCGAGCACGCTTGGCAGCTTCGTCAAACTCATTGCCTGAATCACCTGGCGCTGTTGCGTCGCCTGGGAGATCTCACCACGCGCGCAACGTATCGAACAGAACAATCGTTCAACCACCGCCCATCGATGCTACAGCTTCCTCGGCGTCCGAATATCCTACTGTGTTGCGTAAACAGCCACGACCGCAGACCACTCGTCATTCAGTACCCGACGCTCGAGCCCAGAACGTCCCAAGTGCGAAGAAAACTCCTCGTCCGGTAGCGTCTCGCGCCCGTCCAGCAATGCCAATCCGAAGCGCACAACAGACCGCACCAAACATGCGCACCCTGGCAAACTTCAGCTTCGATCAACGCGACCCACGCCGTGAACCGCCCTTCAATACTATGGCCTTGGACCTAGCCTCAGACTTCGGCGATAACCGCTTCGGCGCCACGGTGGATGTAGGCGGCATATCTGGCATGCCCGCCTCGTTCAGCGAACAACTCTTCCGCGAGCGCGAACTCGCCCGCCGCGCCGAAGCCGAGCGCAAGCGCGCCGAATCGGAGGAAGAGAACAGCATGGTCGGCCGCATCATGCTTGCGCGCATGAACACGCTTGAAGAAGGTTTCCGCGAGATGCTTAAAGAGGTGCGCGTAATGCGCCTCGAGGGCACTGTCGGTAGCCGCTCTGGCACCGATGGTGGATCTGCGCCTACGCGCAGCCAGAGGGGTAGCGGAGTCACTCTTGCTACCGCGCCGAACTCGGGATCTGGGTCCAGTGGCTTGCTGCCAGAGACAAGACCTGTCACGCCGTTGTCGAAGAGTTTCGGCAGCAAACCCAGGAAAAGCCCGAGGAAGATTCAGCGCAGACCAAAGGGCAAGGAACCGCAGGGGTTCTTCAGCTCTGGGCTGAGTGAAACTGTTTTGTCTCCTGAACTGGACAGTAATGAGGCTACACCCATGGAGGGCGTGCAAAGGGAGGACTTTGCGACGCCGGGGACGTTGAGTCCGCTGCAGCAGTCCAATAGTAACAGAGCGAGTGTCATTTTCGTCGGTGACGAGAGCGTCGAGGGTAGTAGGGAGATTGCTGAGGAGAAGGCGGAGAAGAATGAGAGCATGGGAGACGGAAAGGATAAGACGGACGAGTAATGCATAGGAAGTGGTATGCAGATTGCATTGCGTGATACAACAGGATCATGATCTACAGGAGCACAGGGTCATTGCGTTAATTTAGCATGGATTTAGCAAGGCGTTCTGGAATTGGGTATATGTACGAAATACATGCATCTTTCGAACCTTGAAATTCTTCTACGTTGTTTCAAAGTATAGGAACAGGAAATTCAATTACGGACTCCGTAGTACGATCCGAGGCTGCAACTGGTCTACAGAATCTTTCTACGGGATTCAGTAGGCTGATGGATTACTAGGTAGTATCACGGACCCCAAGCAGAGGCGGTGCTGATTCACCAAGTGAGAGGAACTCCCCGTTATATCGCATGTGATTATTTTCACGTCATTCACGTTGATACGACCGAGGCTGCGACCAGTCCACCTGTTCTTTCTAGGGGATTGAGCATGCTGATGGGTTACCGGGTAGTATCAGGGACCTTAAGCAGAGGCTGTGGTAATACATCCATTGAGAGGGACTTCTCGTTCAGGTACGCCGCATGTGATATCACATGTCATGACGTTGCGCGATTCACTGTTCGTTCACATGTGGGATCACGTGCACTAAGGGCAAGGCCATATAAAACCTCCTTCTTCTGTTCAATCACTCAGAAAAAACCATGGACTGGGAGAAAGGTCCATTGGCTCACCCGCAAAGAAATCAGAGAATACATGAGGCGAGGGCGTATCCCAAAGGCGGCTGACCACGACACTTCGGTGGGCACTCCGCCTAACACTTCGCTCAACACTTCGGTGGACAGCAGGCTAGACACTCCACCAAACTGTTGAGTAGACAAAACATCTAGTATACTGGCAAAGTCCTTGGCAAAGGAAGAGTCGCTTGATTAGTCATGCTACGAGGCCAGCGAGGTGTTTGCTGAAGTGGTGACTGGCTTGTTAGGATGAGTGTCTACTGAAGTGTCCACCGAAGTGTCGACCGAAGTGTCCACCGAAGTGTCGACCGAAGTGTCGACCGAAGTGTTGAGCGAAGTGTCGAACGAAATGTCGCCTCCTGCGCTGTTACCGCCCGGGAGGAGGGTGATGACTGACCGCTTGAGGCGTTTGTATGTAATTTGGTAGACGAGCCCGTCCCTCGGATTCTTTATATACTGTACCATCGACCTACCAGTACAACGCTCACACGTGTTGCCTGAGCTACAACAGCGCTGTAGTCAGCGGCAGAGAGTCGCACGATGAGTGATAATGGCGCGTTCATAGTACTGGCAGTATAGTTCAAGACTTGATGGTACAACTGCGGTCAGCAAGTTCTTCTTATTCAGATAGCTACACACACCACCACCTGTATCGAATAACGACGTTATACCGTCAAGCAGCGGGTGTAGAACGATCGAGTGCCTCTCTCGCTCTTCAACGGTTGTGTAAGAAGTAGGGTCTTGTAACTCCTGGCCCACAAAGCTTGTGCATGCATGAAGAGGGCGTTGGATGACGGCTACCGTAATGCGACTTGGCTACCCGGTTGTTCAGTATCTGTATCGAGGGCTTGTATCCCTGCTCTCAGAGCATTGCCGAAAGGATTGTCATGTAGAGGACTGTCCGTGCCGCAGAGGCTTGCCTCGAGCAGGGCTATGTCGTCGAGCGGGATGTCGCTATACTCCTCCACCCGAGCGAGCGGGCGAGACGTAGTATGTTCCGTCTCGTGCTCTCGCTTCGGCCGATGCGACTCGCCAGCGGTAAGCTACGACGGCGCTCGCGAGCGCTGCGATGGAGAAAGTTGTGGTCTTGCTGGATAGTGTTAGGGGACGTGGTATGAGATGGGGACGTTGGGAGAAAATGGGTGGTATACGGGAACGTACAATGCTGGGGACATAGGCATGATGCCGTTGTTGATGGTGTGGTTATTGCTGAACAGGAGGTGGAACACAGCGTTGTACTGAAAACGTGGAGATATGAAAAGCGTGGAAGATGTGAAAGGTGAGAAGACGTGGAAGGCGTGGAAGATGAGGAGAGGACGGTGGGAAGATAGCTGCCTACATAGCTCTTAAGAACAGGTAGCTCGGTGACCTATGATCTGTAGTCTGTACACTGGTTGAGAAGTAGGTTTGATGCATGACGACCCTGACCGTTGCAGATCCTAATGCGGGGAGAGAACGGGGGTCATGCGGGGTCGATCACTTTCGTTCGCAACTCGATAGGGTTTGGTTCTCTTTCTGTGGGTAGATGGTCTCGACTTCTGGACCTCGCCTGATTGAGATATGGTATAAGAGAAGGTTGAGCAATGTCTTGATGCTTGTATTTGGCCGAGAGGGCTACAGACGCGTGAAAACGTGGGAACGGTAGGTTGCGATGAGATATTACCGGATAAAGATGTGCCCTACCTGAGGTTAGGACATGCTTGTGCGGCTTCTACAGCAGATACCTCGATATGGAACACATCCCAAGCAAGCATTCTCTGCTCAGGATGTCATGCTGTGCAAAAGAGTGCAGCCCTCAAGGGGAGAGATGATGGAAAAGATTTGGTTCGAATGATATGTTTACCCCGGACCGAGCACGTGACGTGTGACGTCGATCCACATTGGCAATCATCATGTCGGAGGCTTGGGAGACTTCCGTCCTTCGTATACACTCATCCAACCTCACGAAATCAAACATTCAGATCGTCGAACCGCGACTGTGCAAATACAAATTCACAAACACAAATCATCATGGCCTCCTCATCCACCGCAGCGACTCCACTGCTCTACTCTTGCATAGCATACAAGAGCACCATCCTCAGCGAGCACACCACATCGGCAGCGTCAGCAACCTCCGGCCTCGCGAGCGTAGTACTACCTAAGATCGACCATTCGAGCGCATCGAAGCAAACATACGTTCATGGCTCGAACAACATCCACTACATTGCCGATGCCGAACCAGCCTCTTCAGACCCATCGTCTCTGTCCGCACCAGGCCTCACATATCTCGTAGTTGCACCCTCCGACTTGGGTCGCCGGATACCTTTCGGCTATCTCTTGCAAGTCAAGAAAGACTTCCTCACAAAGTTTCCAGCGGCGTCAACGAACTTTTCGAACCTTCCAGCATATGGCGCGGCATCATTCAACACCGAGATGAAGAAGTTGATGGTTGAAATCGGGACTTCCAAGGCTGGACAAGAAGATGCATTCAGGAACGTACAACGAGAAATTGACGATGTGCGAGGCATTATGACAGAGAACATCGAGCGCGTGTTGGAGAGAGGAGAAAGAATCGACCTCTTGGTCGACAAGACTGATCGTCTAGGAGGATCGGCGAGGGACTTCCGTATGCGCAGCAAGAATCTCAGGAGGAGGATGTTCTGGAAGAACATTCGTCTCATGGTACTTCTCGGAGTCGTGTGTGTCTTCCTACTCTACCTCCTCGTCGGGTTCGGTTGTGGACTTCCAGGTAAGTCTTCTTGTGCTTTGCGGTTATATCTGCTAACGATCACAGCGTGGTCGAAGTGCATCCACCACTAAACTTCCTTTCTCTTTTGGACTACATATACCCAATACTACTTCATCTTTTCTTCTTACTCATCCCCGCTCGGTACTGATCACAGGCTACAACAATTCCTGACTGCGGTATATTAACCACTCTCTGCACCGTTCATCTTTCACATTTACCCCTCACCGTCACATATTCAATACTACTTTGCCTTCTTACTTGTTACTTTCACTCAAATTCGATCACATGCTACCAAAAACCATCACTGCGGTATATAGACCACTTCTCTGAACCATCTCTCTTCCACATCTTACGCCTCACCATCTCTCACTTATACCTTACCTTGAAAGATCTCTTCCCTTCTACTCACTTTTTCTCCTATCGTCCTCAGTGAACATTCTGCTCCGTGAAAGCAGCAGTCTGCCAACCTATATAAGGAGGGGACTCCCCACCCCGAAACATCTCGATACCTCCCACTTATACCATCTTACCTCGACCTCTACGACTATCTCCTTCTCCCTTCGTCATACAAGTCTTATTTCCTTCTACAACCACTACTCTCAGCTACAATACTCATCCTGCTTTACTTATTACATTACTTTACCCATTTGTTGATTCCAGTTTCATTCCACCAGCGGCTCCACTCGAGCTTCATATTCTCTGGTTACTGGCCGCCCGCAATTTCACCATCATTTCCGATATTAAGTCCCTGATCTGCGAATACTGCTGTACCACCGGACTCCTGATACAGTCCGGTAACCCATCAGCCGGCTCAATCCACCAAGAAGGATTAGTAGATCACTCGACCCATCATGTCGAACGATTTGTTTGTCCATTCGGACTCGGAGGATTCGGACGCTGAAGTCGAGACTATGCAGGAGCAAACCGGAGCAGACGTCGAAGCAATGGCCGGCGCAGAGCAGTCTGCCGCTCACGATCCAGCTCCGAAGCCCAAAAAGCTGGCGATACAGCCAACTACGACTGCTGAACAGCAGAAGCAAATAATGCTTAGTTTCAAAGACAAGCTTGTGCAAAACGGCTTCCTCAAGCCACCGACTCACATTCCTGGACTAGTCGACAATACTTCGGACACTGGAAGCGAGCATAACCAATCGCAAGACGAGGCATCCGAACATGCCGCGGAAGTTATTGATGGCGAAGACAAAGGTACCCATCCAACGAAGCGCAGTCGCCATCCCTCAAAGAAATCGTCAAAGTCCACAGTTAAGAAGGCAAAGAACGCGACATCAAAGGGCGTTAGCAAACCAAAGAAGAGCCACAAGGGAAGGGCACACAGTGCCAACTTAACCTCCAAAGGCTTGCTGTACGGCGATCTCCTCGGTGACGCTACAAGCGCTCAGAAGCATGCTCCTCTTCCAATCCACAAAGGAGGTACAAGACGTGACCTCGCGCTCGAGGGAATGCTGGCATCTTTGCCTGAAGGCACCCGCAACAAGAAGCAGTCCAAGACTGACATGAAATGGTTGAACGACGCGTGTAGAGTTTTTGGTAACCACCAAGTCAAACCAGCCGAGGACGGTCTGTGGAAGGTGTCAGGAATGAAGTCTACCCTTAAACCACATCAAATCCTGGGTACTGCCTTCATGCTTACCCGCGAGGCTGGAGAAGAAGAACCTCGCGGTGGAATACTCGCAGATCAGATGGGCCTTGGTAAAACAATCATGACTTTAGCTCTGATCGTGAGCAACCCAGCACAAGTTCGCTCCGAGGTAAGTAATTTTCACGATCGCAAGTCAATCGTATACTGATGCATTGCAGCAAGGTGGCACTACACTCATTGTCGTCACGGCAGGCCTGCTGCGCCAGTGGCATGACGAGATTGGTGAGCATTGTGAGGAGAAGCACGGAAACCGAAGAGGTATCGGTCGCTACAATTTCTACCGCGCAAAGAATCATAAGGACTCGAGCGACCCATTGAAGGATCTCCAAGCATACGATATTCTCATCACCACCTACGAAGAGGTCGCGAAGAGTTACCCTCTAGCCGACCCCCCACCTGAGATGACGGACAAGGCTCAGCGCGATGCATGGTGGGAAGATTATTATGAACAAAAGAAGGGCTTCCTACACCAGATGCGCTTTCATCGAGTTGTGCTTGACGAAGCCCACATCATTCGCAATCCTGGTGGCCAGAAGGCCAGAGCTTGTGCAGCTTTGGAAGCAACACACTACTGGTGTTTGACCGGCACACCTTGCGTCAACGGCGTCTTTGATCTCTGGACCCTGCTTTCGTTCGTCCAATACCCGCTGGAGTACGGATACGACACGTTCAAGGCCACGTTCTGCACGCATGCAGACGATGAGTCAGAAGTAGCCTTGACAGAGATGCTGGCAAAATCCATGATCCGTCGGACGCATGCTGATCAGTTGTTCGACGCCCGTATCGTCACCTTGCCAGACCTTGGGGCCCTGACACTCACTGTCAACTTCAATCCAGTCGAGCGAGCAGTTTATGAGATCATCGAGACCAGGTAAGTTCATGACTACGCTCATACGTTTCGGTAAGATGTCAGCAGTCTAACAGTGGCAGTTACCGTCAGAGAGTCAACACGATGGCCAAGGATGGTACAATACTCACCAACAGTGGTTCCGTCTGGTCCATGTTGATCAGACTTCGACAATTGACGGCTCACCCGCTAATCCTTCAAGACACGATGCTCGACCTGCTCGAGCGAGAGGACTTTGAGAAGTTGCACGCACTTTCCAAGAGCCCTCTAGCACGAGACACCTATAGCAAGAAACTCCTGAGACAGCTCGAGCGTGCACTTGCTCGGGCCACCGGAATTGACCACGACCAAGGTGGCGTTCCAACATACTCTGCTCCTGATGCAGGCAACGGACAGTCTGGCGGAAGTGACAGCCTCAACCAGAAGCTACACAAGCATCTCGCGAACTTGAAGCGAAAGTGCCAGATGGGCAACATTGCGGATATCTTGCAGTGTGTACACTGCCACAACCCAGCGTCAGACCCTTATGTCACTTCCTGCATGCACGTTTACTGCCTTTGGTGCTTGAATGACGCTCAAACTGAGGCGGCTGAGGGAGGCATGAACGGCGCAACATGTGATAGCTGTGGCTCGTCATTCGGTCATGCCGAATCTTGTTCCGACACGATCACCGCTTTCCAAGGTCCACTTCCGCACGTGGCTCAGCAAGGACGCGGCGGCCTAGCTACTCAGAAGCGCAAGCCTACTAAGCTCAATGTTCTGCCTGATGACGACGAAGAGTTGCACGGATGGCTTGACGATAACAATAGGATTCTGCCATCGGCCAAGTCAATCGCTCTCAAGACACAAATCGAGAGTTGGCTTGCTAGAGAGCCCGACACGAAGATCATCATCTACACTCAGTGGCTACCGATGATCAAGATCATGTCTCAAATCTGCAGAGAAGAGAGCTGGGGTTTCTGTCAATACGCTGGCACCATGACTACTGGGGCACGTAGCGACACCATTGCTTCATTCAAATCAGACCCAGACCTCAAGATTATGCTCGCCTCCCTCAAGTGTGGCGGGCTCGGCCTTAACCTGACGATGGCAAATAAGGTGATTTGCGTCGACCCTTGGTGGAATAATGCGGTTGAGCAACAGGCCTTTGGACGCGTCTACCGCATCGGCCAGACCAAAGAAACCTCGCTGCTTTCCTTGATCGTCAAGGACACTATCGATCAGCGCATGCAGGCGACGAAGAAGAACAAACAGATCGACATTGACTCGGTCATGGACGAAAACCAGGCTAGGAAGAAGCTCGGAATCGAAGGTATGATGGAGCTTTTCGGAAAGGTCAGGGTTAACGCGGATGGTGTGCGTGAGGTCGTCTCTGACGACGGAGACGATGAGGACGATTGAATACGAGAGGACGTGGTGTATTTTTAGGGGTCTCGATCTGCTTTCAGTGGTTTATTGCGTTGATTTCGGTACTGTATTATAGAATCTCCACTCACAACGTCAATGCAAAATCTCCACTCACAATCTGAATTTGATGGTTGATAGGGGTCTGTGTATGCCATCAGTGGTCTATAGGCTCGATAACACAAGCCGATTTTCAATCTATGGTCCGCATTTCAACACTTGAAGCATCGAAAACAACGATAAAGGCGAAGATCCATTGCCTGACCCATAGGGTCCTGCGCTCGACGGGGCCGATCGGCTCGTAGTAGATGGGACTAAGGGTTTTAGACGAGAGAAGCATACCTGCTTTCACATTCGGAAGAGATGTGGCGATCGCACGTGGGGTGCCTGAAGAGCCAGTAGTGTTCGCCGCCAGGTTCTTCAAGTTTCTTGGTCGTTTACCCGGCAGTATCCAGGACGGAGTAGATCCTCAGGTGTGCGCCCTCGTGCCATGTATACTCTGATTTGCTTCAGGGTGAGCCAAGTGACCTTTCTCTCCGGAATCGGGCCTTCCTTGATGAAGAGCAACGGAATAAGGCCTAAGACGGGCAGTGTCGTACGCAGGGTCGCATCTTCGAACGAATCGTTCGCGCAGTCTCCAGTAGGTATTTGCTCGTCTCCTTTGCTTTGCCCTTGTTCTCAAAGTCATTGCCGACTGCAGAATCCTTGTCTTTCGGCGACGATGGCGCAGGTGGCGATTATCCCTATCATAGGTAAGATTAGGATTAGGTTGCGTGGGTGACTAACCATCCATATGATAGAGCGACAATGGTCGAAATTGCGATATTGACTGTGGACATGGCAGCGATAGCGACCATGTCCATAGTTGATACTAGCCGAGGGTAGTGGTTGATAGGGGTCCATGTAAGCCATCAGTAGTCTATTGCACCGATTTCCGAACTGTAGTATAGCATGGCAATGTAATGGTTACGCAGAGAAATCTCAATTCTGGCCGGATATGGTGTCTATAGGGTATCTTGACAAGTCTCCCTTTTCCGAAATCTATGTTTGTAACGCCGTACGCCGAGCTCAATCCTCATGATGTCAACTTCCTACTCCATCTCGATAGTTCCCGGTGGCTTGCTCGTGACTAAAGCATGTCAGTTTGTGGTAACACAGTATGTGGCAGGAACAACTTACGATCATACACGACTCTGCAAATACCGTCGACCTCGTTCACGATCCTCGTGCTGACTCTGCTCAAGAACTTCATGTCGAAAGGGTAGATGTCTGCAGTCATGAAGTCGGTGGTCTGTACAGCCCTCAGGGCAATGATCTGAGCATGTACTCGCTTGTCACCCATCACACCAACGGCCTTGACGGGTAATACAGCGGCGTAGGCCTGACTGATCTCCCTGTACAGTCCAGCGGCCTTGATCTCCTCCATGTAAATGTGGTCTGCTTCTTGCGCAATGCGGACTTGGTCCCTAGTGACCTCGCCCAGGATACGGATGGCGAGACCTGGACCTGGGAATGGGTGCCTCCAGACGAGATCCTCCGGAATGCCGAGGTTGGTGCCGAGCTCTCTGACTTCGTCCTTGAACAGCTCACGCAACGGCTCGATGAGCTTGAGGTGCATGCCTTCTAAAAGACCGCCAACATTGTGGTGAGTCTTGATGGTTGCTGATGGACCCTTGAAGGAGATGGACTCAATCACGTCTGGGTAAAGGGTACCCTGAAGCAGCCACTCAATCTCGCCCTCTCGCGAAGAACCGTGAGCGGCGGCCGCGATCTCCTTGGCCTTTTCCTGGAAAACTTCGATGAAAGTGTTACCGATGATTTTGCGCTTGCGCTCAGGGTCGTCTGTGATGCCCTTGAGCTTACTCAGGAAACGCTCCGAAGCGTCAACGACCGTCAGATTAACACCGAGGCCTTTGACAAGAGTCTCGTGAGCGATTTTGGCCTCGTTAAGACGCATGACACCGTTGTCGACGAGCACAGCGTGGAAGCGATCGCCAATGGCTTCGTGCATCAGTTTTGCAGCGACGGAAGAGTCGACACCACCGCTGACGGCTCCAATGACCTGACCCTTTTCACCGACCAATGCTCTGATACGTTGAATCTCCTTGCCGATGAAAGCATCCATAGTCCAGTTCTGCGACGCCTTGCAGATCGACACGGCAAAGTTCTTGAGCAGTTCGGTGCCGCGTGGAGTGTGTGTGACCTCTGGGTGGAATTGGATTCCGTAGTACTCTTTCTGTTCGTGCGCAATACCCGCAAATGGCGAGTTTCCAGATGTTGCGACGGTAATGAAGTTGTCGGGGATCTTGGACAGCTTGTCTCCGTGTGACATCCAGACAACCATGTCCTCCTCCAATCCCTCGAACAACCGATCGACAAGCGCTTGGTCACCGCCGTGCTTTTCGACCTTCAATGTCGCGTGTCCATACTCGCGCTTCGTACCCGCGACCACACTCTTTCCATGCCTCCAAGCAAGCTCTTGCAGACCGTAACAGATTCCAAGGATCGGTACGTCCAGATCGAATACAGCGGGGTCGACATGGGGAGCGCCGTCCTCGTAAACAGAATATGGTCCTCCAGAAAGAATGACACCCTTTGGCTTGAACTCGAGCTCGGCGATCTTTTGAGTACATGGAAGCATCTCAGAGTAGACGTTCAACTCGCGTAGTCGGCGCGTGATGAGGTGCGTGTACTGCGAACCGAAGTCGAGCACCAGGATGGTGTCGAAGGTCTTGTGAGGGGGCGGTGGAAGCTCTGCATTGGCGGCCATCGTGAAAGTGGTATCGACTCGAGTCGAACGAATTGTAATCAATGGCAAGGATGGGCAGTAACACTGGCACTGTGACTCGAGGCCTTTCATTTTTCTGGACCCTTTGACATTTCTTTGCGGGGCGGGGGATGCTTGGCATCATTCTCCAATTCTTGCTCGATTTACTCCAACAATTTTTTGAACAGTAACAATATCAGACAAGATTTAACGATTGACTTCTAAAGACCAGCCGCATCATCAACGGCTGTTACGAGAAGCAACAAGATCGTCCCAGTATGTCGAAAAGAAAGACGGTAGACTCTTCTCTCGAGAAGCGAGAAGAGGACATGGACATGGACGGCAGCGACGACGTGAGCAAATCTTCACAGATGCTGCCTGGACTGTGGCACTAAGAGCATCACAGGATGAAGACATGCTAGACGTCGACTTTGAGTGGTTCGACCCGAACCCAGAGGTTGACTTCCACGGCCTCAAAAACCTCCTCCGCCAACTTTTCGACGTTGACAATGAGCTCTTCGATCTCTCGGCGCTCGCAGATATGATCCTCGCACAACCACTGCTCGGCTCTACAGTCAAAGCCTCGGAAGACGACGACGTTCCAACCAAAGAAGGCGACCCATACGCATTCCTTAGTGTATTGAACCTACACGAGCACCGCGACAAGCCAATTGTGCAAGCGCTGACCCGCTACTTGATCGCGCGATCGCAATCGATACCACCCCTCGCCCCTCTCGCCTCGTTACTAGACGCCTCATCGGCCTCGCAAGTCGGCCTAATCCTGACCGAGCGCTTCATCAACATGCCAACCGAGATCGTACCACCAATGTACACCATGCTCCTCGAAGAGCTGCAATGGGCGCTGGAGGAAAAGGAGCCATACAAGTTCTCGCACTACCTAGTGCTGTCGAAAACATACACCGAAGTAGCATCGAAACTGGACGCGGAAGAGGCGCGACCGAACAAGAAGAAGAAGGCGCAGGATATCGAGGCCGAAACGTTCTTCTTCCACCCTGAAGACGAGGCGATGCACAAATTTGCGTCCGGCTGGGGTAATTTCGAGTATGAGAAGCAGGGCGCTGATGGCGCGAGTGATGCGAAGAGGACGTTTCAGGAACTGGGTATCAAGCCCCAGGGGCATATGATGTTGATTGATGGCGCGAAGTTTGCCGATGCCGTCAAGGGACTGACCGAGTACTTGGGCGGCGCGCCTGCATGAAGGAGTTCCTATAGACGGTGTAGCTTTGCTTCGTAGGTGCTGGAACGCCCCTGATCTTGCCTACGACGGCTTCGATCGTATACGATGATCAACAAACTCTCGTGTATAAAGACGGTATAGGTGATGGTTTCGCCATTGACCGCTTTCATGGATTTGATGTAGGTGCCACTTTGTAGAAGGACCAACAATGATTAGAAGAACATAATAAATGAAAACCTTTGTACAAATCGCTGGAAAAGGCGCAATAGTTCTACAGGTCTTTGCTTCTGCTTTTCTAGAACCCTCTCTACTAGACACCATGCAACCAATCGGGCCCTTCCGACATTGACCTCCACTGCTGCGAGGCTTCTCTAACCAATGACAAGGGCGTTCTCCTCTGGGAAGTCGTATGTTGGAATCTCGAGGTTGAGAGGAGCAGGTCCCTTTCTGATACGTCCGGAAATGTCGTAGTGCGAACCGTGGCAAGGGCAGAACCAACCACCAAAGTCACCAGCCTCTCCGATTGGGACACAACCCAAGTGAGTGCAGACACCTGGTAATGATTAGTCCTGTGATATCCAGTGTGACACGCTATGCGATATCTGTTCTTACCCAACATGATGAGCCACTCCGGCTTCTGGACACGGTCCGAATCTGGCTGTGGATCTCTGAGAGCCTCCCACTTGGTGTCCTCGGCCTCCTTGATCTCATCCTCGGTACGGTGTCTGATGAAGACTGGCTTTCCTCTCCACTTGATGATGACGTTCTTGCCCTCTGGGATAGCAGCGAGGTCGACTTCAACCTTGGCCTGAGCCAATACATCGGCGGAGGCGGACATGTTGACGAGGAAATCTGTGAAGCGAAGCCATCAGCGATATGTTCTCGACCAATCCCGGCGCAAGTCCATCCATTGTCTCTTTCTTCTTCTCCCAATTGGTGGAGATATCTACCCACCTTGAACAGTGTTCTTCGCTCCCAATGCGGTCACAGCACCGAAAGTGCCGACCATGAAGTACTGGAACAGCTTTGGACCAGTCTCGCCACCACTGCTCCTGTACTTCTTGAATGAAGGAATGTGGGTCGTGTCCTTGTAGTTCGATACGCCTCTGAAGGGGCTCTTGTACGATGAGGCGGTGGTGCTGGCGGTGTCGCCAATGTCGGCCATGTTGCGCTTTTGCATGGCGGCGGCAGGGGCGCGAACGGCGAATTGGTTGCGGGCGGAGCTGCGAGCGAGCGCCCGCGCTGGCGATGCCATGACTGACATTGTGCTGAAGAGATGAGGGGTGGTGTGCGGCGCGATGGAGGTCTCTTCGACTTAGGTGAGCTTTGATTGACTGGTGACAGCAACTTTCTGGTTCGAGATGCTGAAGTCCTGATTATGTAAGGCTTGGCACGTAATACCCGAAGCCGGCGTTGCTGATTGGCTGCGCTGACCATCCCCGCGGTTGACAAAATAACTGGCACTCGGTATACCATGGCACTCAGTAACACATCGACCGTTCGTTGAAATTTGAGGGACTATAAATGTCTATGATGTTTGCATGTAAAGAACTACTATAATCGACGACAAGATGAATACAATAGCTATGTATAAAATGATAGACAGCTGATGGCATACACAGTGGTCTAACAAAGCTGAAACTAGCGTTGTATGTGCCATTTACTTTGTCAACCGCGAGCCATCTTGTTCCAGCTCCCATTGGAAGTGTCGACCACTTCATTGTTCTTGCCATGACAACTCGAGTCAGAAAGAAACAATGACCACGCCCCCGCGAAGAATCAGCATCCAGGAAATGAAAGGCGACCTCTTTACCGCTCCTCCGAACACCCTCCTCATTCACGCCTGCAACAGTAAAGGGCACTGGGGCAAGGGCATCGCTCTCGCATTCCGCGAGAACTACCCAGAAGCATTCGCGAGCAACGAAGCATACTGCAAATCACGGCCTAGTGGCGAGATACCAGGAACAGCGCTCCTCATACCACCAGCCGACAATCTGTCCGTAGACCAGCGGCACTTCGTGGGGTGTCTTTTCACCAGTTTATCGATGGGTAGAGCCAAAGATAAGCCAGCAACGATTTTAGCAAATATTGGACCCGCTGTGAATGATTTATTGAGGCAAGTAGCGGAGTGGAATGCAGATGAGCACTACGAGTCCAAAGTCGACCTGATCTGGATGTGTCGCATCAACTCCGGACTCTTCAACGTGCCATGGGAGGATACGAAGAGAGTGCTCGAGACAGTCCGAGTCCCCGACGGCGTTCCAAGCGATGTGACTGTTGTGACAAGAGAGTGAAGAGCTAAGGAACCAGGTAAGGGTCCCGCGGTCGACAATATAAGTGGCACTCGTTAATATGGTGCTCAGTAACACATCAATCGTTCGATGTTAGAATTTAAGAAACTGTATATAGATATAATCTTTAAATGTAAAGGTTTTACTATAATTAATAATAAGATGAATATAATAGCCATACAATAGATAATAGACTGCTAATGGCATACACAGTGTCCTAAAAGGCTGAGACTGGCGTTGTATGTGCCACTTATTTTGTCAGCCGCGAGAGGGTATGATCGTTTTTTTCTTAGTTATTGACAATGCTTCAACAGCGCTCGAAAACGCGGTACAAGCCCTTCAGATCCGCGACCTCGACCACAGCCTTCTTCAACGCTCTCGTCGCGATCAAGCGGGCTTTAAAAGCAGGAAAGAGCGCAACCTCTACACTGCGCTCAATGTGTCCCCTTCGCTTCACAATCTCAATATCTTCTTGTGTATCATCAACATCCATCTCGCCGTCTTGCAGGAGCTGTTTCGAAGGCGGCACCGGCAGCGACTCGGGCACGTAAAAGCTAGCTAGCTCCTTCAAGAACGATTGGAAGCAGCCCTGTTCGTCGTTCCAGTCAACGTGAGGGCCCAAGCGGAGCAGGAAATTAGGCAATTTCGCCAACGAAGGCATGTATTCTTTCATCAGTAGAGGGATAGACAGCAATTCTCCGTCTTCAGATATGCAAAGTGAGAAATATTCCCTCAGCATGTCCCGTGACTTTAGTAATTGGTCATGAACCATCTGTACGATCTCGTCCCAGTCGACGTCCGCGCCGCTTGCTCCGGCAACTTTTGCTTCGTGCTCGGCGGCTGTCTGTAGTAGATCTCTCAGATCGAGCGGCGGGTCGAATCTGATGGATCCAACATTGCCAAAGTCTGTCAGACCGAGCTGGTAGAAGTACTCGTTGCTCACGGCGCCGTAGTCGATAAGATAGAGCTTCACGCCTCCTTGTATGGCCGCAATACGTCGTTGCGTATCCACGATACCGACAAAGGTATGACTGGAGAAGACGTTGGTAAGCTCGTTGTGGATGTCGTCGCGAACGCCAGCTCGTAGGTCTTTTACACTTGTCAAGCGGCACAATGTAGCTTCCTTTTCGTTGTACTCGTACTCCATCTCCTCTACCTCTATGGCTTCGTCGGGTTTGGTTGGCGAAGACATTCGTTTGACCGGTGGTAACATGGAAGTAATCTTACGAGCTTGAGAATCTACTCTGACCATGTCGTTCTCATATGGTTTCTTAGTTGTTCGAGGTGTAGGTGGTCTCTGCGTGGTATCGGAAGCGTCTGACCTCTCTGTACCGAGAATTGGAACATGCACCGCTGGCTGATTGTCACCGCCAGCTTGCGTTGGCTTCTTCGTGCTGAGCAAGCTCTGCGTCATGAATGTCCTGCTCGTGTCCACCTTGCCGAGTTTCACCCTGATCTCGTCGCATACGAGTGCAATGATATCTTCTTCGTTCAAAAAAGCGACCTCTCGCTTTGTAGGATGCACGTTGACGTCGACTTTTGCTGGGTCGATGTCGAGGCTCATGTAGATGAACGGATGACCGCCGCGAGGGAGGAATGGCTGGTACGTCTGATCGATCGCTTTCTTGATCGCTGAGGACTCGACCGAGCGGTGGTTGATGAAGAGTTGTAAGGAGGTTCGCTTGCCCGAGTAGTTGGCCGAGCTTACCATGCCCTTGCATTTGAACCCGAGATTCTCATTGGCCAGCTCGAAAGATAGCAGGTCGTTCGCTATGCTGCTATTGTGCACAAGGCGTATCCGGTCGATCACAGATGCATTACTAGACACAGAAAGACCGGCGCCAGATTCACCATGCTTCTTGCACGAGAAAGCGACACCCTCACAGTGAATAGCATAGCGTCCAACGAGATCGAGAATCTTTGCGTACTCTTCACTCGCGGACCTGAAAGCTCGTCTTCGCTGCGGTACATTGTAAAAGAGATCCTCGACCTGGATCTGGGTACCCTGTCGACCGGCACAAGGTTTAGGGTCTGCGCTCTGACCGGGCTTTTGAGAAGCCAACTTGCCTCCAGCGTAGTGTGCTCGATATGCTGCGCTTGATTCACGGGTCTTTGTCGTGATAGTAAGGTGCGCGATGTGACTGATACTCGCGAGAGCCTCACCACGGAAGCCGTACGTGCCGATTGATGTCAGATCTTCGAAAGCTTTGAGTTTGGAGGTTGTAAATCTTTCGCAGAGGATAGGCAGGTCATCTTTCTATTGAGGCTTAGTATATGCGTCAACAATTGTCAATCCAACTGAGGTCGCCTACATTGATACCGCTGCCATTGTCAGTGATCTGGAGCAGTTTTAATCCGCCATCTTTCACCAATATCTCGAGAGACGTGGCGCCAGCATCTACGGCATTTTCAATGAGCTCTTTCAGGGCATGTACAGGAGCGACAATGATCTCTCCGGCAGCGATCTTGTTGACGACATCTTCGTGGAGTGCTCGGATACGGCGTGGCGCGCTGAACGCTTGGTCCGCAGTTCGTTTCACGCCCCGTGGCGATACCTCAGTCTCCGCCATCTGACACAGGTGTCATGTCGTTCGACTGAGCTGGAGTCGAAGACTTTCCACTATCAAAAGATTGTGAATAAATTATTGGTGGTTGCCTGGTCGGAATAGTTAAATCACTTTCGGAAGGGACGACGCGTTACCTGACGTCCATCAATCGCGTCGTCACGTGAATGAAAGTGCATTTTTATGTCAAGAAACACGAAATATGGTAAGTTGTAAGGAGCTTCTATCCGTCATGTGTGGCTAATTTTCTTCTATGCCTCTCTCGTCGTAGCGGTTTTCGAGCTCAAGTCCATCTTGTCTCGACGGCCGCCGCTGTGGTGTTGAGACGCTGTTATCTACAGAGCCACGAATATCTGGACGACCATCACTGTTTAATCTAACATGACCTCGACTCGGCCTCCCGAGTCTGCCGTTGATCCACGATGCCACCTTAGTCATTACAGACCAAAGCTTGTCCTGCCCTTCCTTGATAGCCGAGTCGTCCTTGGGATTCTCTTGTGCTTCGACCTGGAATTGGTACTTTAAGCAATCCTTGACCGTGACAAGTCCAGTCAGCCTGCCTCTGTACTCGACCAATATCGACCGCGGACCGAGCTTCTTGAAAAGCTCCATCACTGTCTCGAGCGGTATTCGGGGATGCACGGTAATCGGTGCGAAGTCGACGAACTTGCTGAGGTCGACAGACATCTGCATCGCCGTCTCTGCGATGTTATCGAAAGTGACTGCGGGTATAGCAGATGAAGGCGTGGTAGGCATGAGTCGAGCGTTCTCTGCGCTAAAGAAACATTTGGCATTTCTTGGTACCATTTGCTCTCGCCGTGCTCGATCCAAGGCATACCGCAACTCGGTCCTTCCAATGTATCCGACCAGTATGTTCCGGTCTTGGTCTTCGACGATAGGATAACCCTGCACTGCACTCCGGTTCATGAGCTCCTCCACTTCTGCGACCTCCATGCCAGATGTGGTCAACGTCGTGAGGTCTTTACTCATGACGTGTGACACCGGTACTCCAAAAGTGTGATCTTCCTTGTTGTCCAGGAACGGAAAGCCGTTGAACCAAATCATGCGGTCAGCGATACCACCCTTTCCGAACCTATCGCTGACTGATTTTGTGACACCGACAACAATCATGGTCGGCAGAATATACGTGAGAGCGCCAGTCAGCTCGAACATAATGACCACGACAGAAACGGTGATATGCATTATACCGCTAAGCGCCGCAGCGGCTCCGAGGAAAGCGTAGGTTCCAGGTGTGATACAAGGTACGTCTGGCTGGCAAGCGGAGAAGAACTGTGAAGTCGGATATGCCTCGTGTAGTGCTTGCACCAAGATGCCGACCATTCTACCGAATGAAGCACCAATTGCCATGGAAGGCACGAAGATACCCGCAGGTACTTTGCATCCATAGGAGATGATGACCAGAAAAGTTCGGAGTATACACGCGATCGCCAAAGATAGCACCATGCGCCATCGGTTCTGCTTGTCGCAAAGTCCGTTGTAGTCATGACCACCTTCACATTCCAGGAATAGTATCTCCATGCTTTCCGTCATATCAATGCGGAGAAACCTGTTGGGAAAGCAAACAAGTGCCGTGAAGAGTGCCAGAAGGGTAGCCTCGAGGATCGCGTATTTCGTCAGATATCTCTTACGGAAAGCTTGCGCTCGTAGATTCCACTTGATCACAAATGCTCCATACAGGCCACCAAAGACACCGATGATAATGTAGAAGACGATCTCGAAAAAGTGCCAGTCGCGGTCGTAACTAACCGTAAACATGACCAGCTGGCCAGTCCTGAAAGGATTCATGGCAGCTAGGACCGCAGTCGCGACAAGCGCACAGAAGTAGCTCCGCCACATGGTCTTCAGCGGAAAGTAGTTGGACATTTCTTCCAGCGAGAAAAGGACTCCTCCGATCGGGCTACCAAATGCTACCGCAACACCTGCTGCAGCGCATGCGCTGAGAATCTCTCGCGTCTTTGAAGCATTGCGCTTATATTTGTCGAACATTTGTGAAATAACATGTCCAGTACAAACAGCGTAGTGCACGGAAGGTCCCTCCTTGCCGACAGACAGACCGGATGCGATCGCCAAGGGAAGTCCGATCGACTTGATCAGAAGTGTCTGGCCACTGAGAAAGCCCTGCATAATGAATCCTGCGATGATGCATTTGATCTCCGAGATACCAGAACCAGCAGCATATGGTGCAAACGACTTGATCAGTCTGGCAGAAGCAAAGGCGAACGTCGTAGAGACCAGCGCGTATATCACATAGTCGAAGACCCAGATCGAGCTCCAGTGATGCCACTCCTCGCAACCATCTTCGGCGCCCCAACAGCAGAAAGACTCGTTGAGGTAGAACGCAGTGGTGCAGTACCCACGCCTGATATCTGATAGCCACTCCGTGATGATGTTCAAAAAGGCGGCATTGAGTCCGATAGCCGCACCGACAAGACTGACGACTATCCAAGCCTGTCCGGCATCATACATTTCCCATATCTTGCGTCTCCAACCTGGACTGCCCTCTCTTTCAAGGAAGCCTGCTCTTTCCTGCCGCCTGGCCTTGCGTCTCTGCTGTTCTCGAGTCGCATCCTGCACCCAGTCTATTGTTGTAAAGTCCTCATATCTCTTGATCTCATCGATCTCCTCTGCAACGGCTTGATCTGCCTCGCTGATTATTGGCTGTCCTTGTTCCGCCGTAGAAAGTCCAGATGCTCGCCGGAATAAGCTTCGCGAGGGAGAGCGTGCTATCGAAGGTCGCGTTCCTGCATTGAAACCTGTTGAAAGAGTATCATCGGTCTGCCTCATCGCTGCATCGTCGGGGACAGAGCTACGGTCGCTCAGAAGTACATCAGAGGACTATCAATACAGAAAGGAGGAGTGACTGTTCAGCTCGAAAGGAGGCTCCGCGGACATTCGGCCCGGAGCTCCATCTGCCGCCTGTCGCGTCGAGTTACCATAAAGCAATCTACGCGTCTGCGCGTTACGTCCGTCAATAATCTCGAGGAGCTTCACCTTTGGAGACAAGTACACGAAGATCTATTCAACAATTCTGCCAAACGGCATTACGATTAGAAGCTCACCAACATGCCGTACAACAACACGCCCATCGCTCCAACCCAAGAAATCACCGGCACGGTGGCTCTCCCCCGTATGCTCATGACCCTCAACTACTGGCTATTCTGCAACTAATCCCTACCAGTCGCAAGAGTGAAGAAGATCATCCACGCAGACGAGGACATCTCAAACTGCTCCAACAATGCCGCCTTCGCCATGACTGTCGCAACCGAGCAGTTCCTGCAATACCTGGTAGAAAAGACCTACAACATCGTCAAGACCGAAAAGAAGCCACGCCGAAACATCCAATACAAAGACGTTGGTACGTTGACGGTTTCATGTTCATTCGGATGGTCAGAAAGCTGAGACGCAACAGCAAATGCAGTAGCTCGTAACGACAACCTGGAATTCCTCAGCGACGTCGTACCTCGGACACAGACATACAAGGCTTACAAGGCCAAGAAGGCGCAGAAGAAAGATATCCCGGCAGCGGGTGTACCGATTGGCGATGCAACAGCATCAGTGTCAGCCGGTGACGGTATGACTGATGCTTCAGCACCTGGTGATAACGCCGGCGGAGCTGATCAAGAGGACGACGCCATGGAAGTCGACGAGACAGCGGAAGCGGAAGAAGGATCGGACTCAGCAGCTAATGGCAACGGATCTGGATCTGGCGCTTGAGACTGCGGCTGCCACTTACGAACTACTCAGAAATGAATCCGCATACAAACCCTCCTACGGACTTTTTCGGCACTGGTTGGCAGAATAGTGACTAGGAGCATCTGGCAAAAGCATTGTCAACCACAAGCATCCCTCTGCGAAGAATCTTCTTCTGCGGCAGGACAGCTATCTATGCGGCAGGCCGCTAAAGCGGCCATCAGACCACTCGAGTCATTGGCACCTACATCGACAATACAGCTTGCGGAAAGCATCACTTTGTCCAGAAACCTATCGCAAGTTGTTCACAGTGCAACAAAGCGGGAAGCTCGCCCTGACACCGAACAATGTGACTGCGCGTGTGTTTATCACATCATACTAGTTCAACACCATATGCTACACAAGGGGCTCCAATCACTCCGCATAAGAGAACAGTCTACCGCTTCTATTTACTCACTACGGATCCGAGGGCGAAAAGGTTAAGAAACGAGCTGCACGAAAGGGACATCGAGATCAGAGACCAGTAGTGACAAAAATTGAATATTTAGGTATTTAAGCGAAGGTGTTCGCAGAAACGAAAATAATAAGCCCCAACTCCAAAGTCATTCTCGTGTAATCGTAACTTCCGTAATCACTCCGTCCCCTGAATCACTTAAGCACTCTTCAGCTTCATGATATCCCGAACCAGATCCTTCGGCTCATGACCGCCCTCGCAGTCGAACCACTCACCACCATCACGGACACACCTCGTCTTGCCTCCCAAGCGAATCGTGCAACTAGTCTGCACATCTGCCTCCTTGGACCTATTGACACTGTCCCTGAGCAATTTCATACCATACCCGTCGTCGCGGCTGGCGCACTTGTTCAGCTTCTCGAAACTCATGCCGTGCTCCAGTGCGCAGTCGTGTACGAGATCGTGCTCGGGAATGGCGTCGTACTCGTTCGACATGCACATTGTGAAGCCGAGGTAGGTCTTGGGGTCCGGGTAGAGGTCGGCGGCGCAGAGCTCGAGGATGTCGCCGAGGCACTCTCCTGGACCGTGCATGCAGAGGACGCCGTCGTCGTGGTTTGTTGCGCTGCGAGGGGTGTTAGTAGACGTTCAAATGTATGTAATGTGTAGAAGTCGGAGAGATCAGAGCCTAGCCTAAGCCAGATCTGTCGGCTACCAAAGTGTCTCCCTCAATGTCACCTGTAGCGTCGAATGGACTATCTAGTAAATTGTCCGGCAGAGTGTCTGAGAGGGTCTCTGCAGAAGCATTCCCAGAAATGAAAGAGTACGTACGTTCCGATGTAGCTGAGCTTGAAGTCGACTTCACCGCTCACGTTCTGCATGGCCGGCAGCACGAGGTCGCGCAGACAGTCGCGCGAGTCGGGACATTTGCTCATGATGTGTGCCTCTAGTGGGATCTTGCTTGGTCCGTCTTTGCTCCCATCCTTCATGCCGCCGTAACCATATCCGTAGTCATTGTGTCCATGTGGATGTCCGTGAAGTGTTCCGTTCCTGACCGGAACCTCTGGATCCGGATCGAACCATGCAGCGTAGACGATGAGGCCCAGCATGGAGCAGAGGATAAAGGCGGAGAAGAGGCCGACGATGGTCAGGACAATGGTGTTGATGCGTTTGACCCATCTTCCTTGCTTAGTTTTGACCCAGGCGTTCTGGTAGGCAATGTTCGCCTCTCGCCATTCGACGGCTCTTTGCTTCAGGATCTCGTGCAGACGGGTGGCTTCTTCTTCTGGGTCCGAGAGCACCGAAGTAGTCTCTGAGACCGGTAGCAGAGGCGCTTTCTCAGTGTGATCGTTCATGTTTGCGTTTTTGATGGATGTATGGATAAGGAGAGCTTTGCTGGAGTTAGAGAGTGCAGTTTATGGGGTGTCGCGTCATAACTTGTGGCGTACGGGTCTGGAATCTGAAATGCGGAGGTGTGGCTAGATATCGTGGCACAGCAATCCTAAATACCGTACAGATTTCCATACACCAGGGACGTCTGAAGCATCACAGGGAGGGTTCAGACAGATATCATTGAATGGCATACGAGAACGTACTGCATGCTCCATCAGTTGAGTTGAGTAGCCTGATGGATTACTCGTACGGTCCATGGTCTATCGAAAGACCCTGTGGTGTATATAATTATCTGACTAGGACGAACTTGCTGGCCGGAGGTTTACCATCAAGTCCTCAATTATACTACTAGTATCATATATACGCGTAGCTCCCTTGTTGTGGGGGGGGGG
>Ga0268246_10000057_pt1 | contig 118002 bp, 105 predicted proteins | sample AgamicOrSfe_FD_200242 | JGI IMG/M metagenome (GOLD analysis project Ga0268246, IMG submission 200242) | Agave microbial communities from Guanajuato, Mexico - Or.Sf.e (v2) (version 2) | ecosystem: Host-associated > Plants > Phyllosphere > Phylloplane/Leaf | place: Guanajuato, Mexico... | reverse complement strand
GTTCTCGGTGTTGTATTGCTTCAAGAAATCCGCAGCGTCCTCCTCAGCTGAACCACCAATCTCACCAATCATGATGATACCGTCCGTCTCCTTGTCCTCCAAGAATACCTTGAGGCAGTCGATGAAGTTTGTGCCGGAGAAAGGGTCACCACCGATACCGACGACGAGCGACTGACCGAGACCGGCTTGCGTGGTCTGGTTGACGGCTTCGTAGGTGAGAGTACCGGAACGGGAGACGATACCGATGCGACCGCGCTTGTGGATGAAGCCTGGCATGATACCAATCTTGCATTGGCCCTAAAACACATCGTCAGCATACCTTCCTGGCCCAATGGCGTTTATCGAGTCCGTACTGGAGCAATGAGACCTGGGCAGTTTGGTCCGACCAAGCGAGTCTTGCCCTGAGTCTTGAGGATATCCGTGATGCGAACCATGTCGTGTTGTGGGATTCCTTCCGTAATGCAAACAACAAGACCAATCTCGGCCGCGATGGCCTCCTCAATACCAGCAGCAGCAAGTGGAGGTGGAACAAAGATCGCCGAGGCGTTTGCGCCGGTCTCCTTCACAGCCTCTGCCACGCTCGCGAATACAGGCTTGTTCAAGTGTGTCTGACCCGCCTTCTTTGGATTCGTACCACCGACAACATTGGTGCCATATTCAATCGCTTGCTGGGCGTGGAAGGTACCTTGGCGACCAGTGAAACCCTGGAACAGAACCTTGGTGTCGCCGTTGATTCGAAGATTTCCGTTCGTGCCAGCGTAGGCTGAAGACGCGGCGGCATAGTTGCGCTTCTGCAGCGCGGAGCGCAGAGCAGAGCTCGCGGGATTTCTGAAGCTCTGCATGACTCTGCAATCGGGTGTGAGAGGCGTGGGAGAGGAGGATTGCTGGGTTGGAGAGGTGGTTGTTGACAGGTGAAGATGAAAGACAGAGATGCTCAGGGTTTCCGCTAGCTCGGACCAGCCCAGGCACGCGGTTTGATGGTTTGGCTGCAGCTCTGCTTTCCCTTCCGGGAACCTTTCGTGCTGCTCTTGGCATCAAATTGCGGCTCCGCGAGCAGATTGACGACCCATTCGAGATAATTTCTATCCAACGACCACCCTATATGAGAGAACATCGACGACGTACGAGATCGACAAGAATATCTGGCATATCTTTGGAGACGGCGTCCAACGCAGGAAGCCCGCAACCATGGCGACCATGACTATGACTCAGTCGCAACCAAAAATTCGTCTGCCGAAAAATGTCAAACTACCACCGGAGAATGAACGTCAAATGCGAGCATGCGCCGACATTGCCAAAGCTTTGGTGGAGGACTACGAGGAGTCACTGGATCATCACAAACCGAGAAAGGACATCAACCTCAACTCTCTTCGTGGCATGGTGGCAAAGAAGCATTTCCTCAGCAGCCAACCTCCACTGACATCGATCATTGCTGCAGTACCGGAACACTACAAGAAGTACATTCTTCCAAAGCTGGTTGCGAAGCCTATTCGAAGTGCCTCTGGAATCGCAGTAGTAGCTGTCATGTGTAAGCCGCACAGATGTCCACACATTGCGTATACCGGAAACATCTGCGTCTACTGCCCTGGTGGACCCGATTCAGACTTTGAGTACTCGACGCAGTCGTATACTGGGTACGAGCCGACTTCTATGAGAGCCATCAGAGCGAGATACGACCCTTTCGAGCAAGCGCGTGGACGCGTGGATCAGATCAAATCACTCGGTCACAGTGTTGACAAGGTCGAATACATCATTATGGGAGGAACGTTCATGTCTCTTCCCGAGAGCTACAGGGACGAGTTCATCTCACAACTACACAATGCGCTCAGTGGTTACCAGACGAACAATGTGGACGAAGCGGTCATGGCTGGAGAGATGAGTAATATCAAATGTGTTGGTATCACCATTGAAACGAGACCGGATTACTGCTTAGATCAACATCTGAGCAGTATGTTGAGGTACGGTTGCACACGTCTGGAAATCGGTGTACAGTCACTATATGAGGATGTTGCGAGAGACACAAATAGAGGACACACGGTAGCTTCGGTGGCCGAGACCTTCAAGCTGTCGAAGGACGCTGGCTTCAAGGTCGTGTCACACATGATGCCTGACTTGCCTAATGTCGGCATGGAGCGCGATCTCGATCAATTCAGAGAGTACTTTGAGAATCCAGATTTCAGGACGGACGGATTGAAGATATACCCAACCCTGGTCATCAGGGGCACTGGTCTATACGAGTTGTGGCGGACAGGAAGATACAAGAACTATACCCCAAATGCGCTCATCGACTTGGTCGCTCGCATCATGGCCCTTGTACCGCCATGGACCCGTATCTACCGTGTCCAGCGAGATATCCCGATGCCGCTGGTCACTTCCGGTGTCGAGAACGGCAACCTCCGTGAACTAGCGCTGGCACGTATGAAGGATTTTGGTACTTCGTGCCGAGACGTCCGTACAAGAGAAGTCGGTATCAACGAGGTCAAGAACAAGATTCGGCCCTCTCAAGTAGAGCTCGTAAGGCGAGACTACGCTGCCAACGGCGGATGGGAGACATTCCTCGCATACGAGGATCCGAAGCAAGACATCCTGATCGGTCTCCTTCGCCTCCGGAAGTGCAGCTCAACACATACCTTCAGGCCGGAATTGACTAGCCAGCCATCTTCGCTGGTCAGAGAATTGCATGTCTACGGATCCGCTGTTCCAGTCCACGCGCGAGACCCGAGGAAATTCCAGCACCAAGGCTACGGTACTCTGCTCATGGAAGAGGCCGAACGTATAGCAAGAGACGAGCACGGTAGTAAGAAGTTGAGCGTTATCTCCGGTGTCGGAGTGAGGAGCTACTACGCCAAGCTAGGATACTACTTGGATGGACCTTATATGAGCAAAGACCTCAAGCCTCGATCACTGGACGACGATGACGACAGTGAGGACGAGCTATGAGAGCTGGCCAGACATATCAACGAGCACAATGAGGCGTTAGGAAAAGGGAGATCAGATGTCATTGCATCCCAGGGTATGGAACATGGTAGCATCAGCATTTTCGATCAGGGCATATTCGTGAAAGGGGTTCAAAGAATTACCCATCGTTGTATATGACTTTGGACCCTGCAGTGCTCATGGAGCGTTACGACCTTCACATCCGTAACATTGCTGATTCCTTCGTGATCATCCTTTGACCGTGGTGCTGAGTCGTGGGCAAACTTTGTGGGTAATTTTCGCCGAAACCCCACAAGACGTCACCGGCTCTGGCCGATTGTGTAGCTCACATGTCTCGCTGATCACACTCTATAGCGACTTGACTTGTATTCATTCTTCCATCCCACGTTGACGTCCTTTCTGGCCCTGTCGTACTCTGCAAGATGGCAGAACATATCACCACAAAACTCGATGCCGAGAACCACCTGCTGCTTGTACGATTCATTCGCAACATGCTCGAAACCCTAGACACTGACCCGTCTAGGACCAACCTCTTCTCCGCCTACCGAACGAACTTCACAAGAGGAACCTGCGATCAGCTCGTGTCGTACTGGAGAAGTACCAGGCCGACACAATATCCGCCCTCGAGACCACTGCCAAAGCGGCGTTGAAAGACAGTAATGACCAAGCCGCGACTCTCGCCTCGATCGACGCCATGCTCGCTAAAGCGCAGACGCTGAAGAGGAAGCTCGAATCGCTGCAACAAGAAGAGCGAACCATAAACAAGCACCAAAAGGCACGGTTACAGCATCTACAAGACTTGCACGAGATCCCGAGCCTGGTTGACGTCAAGTATGACCGCTGGAGTCGCGTGAGATTGAACAGACTGCTGGTTGACTATCTATTACGGATGGGCTACACCGATTCTGCGAAACAGCTGGCACGAGAGAAGGGCATCGAGGATCTGGTGGATGTTAATGTGTTCCTCGCGGCTGGCAATATTGAGCAGAGTCTAAGAGAGGGGAGGACGCAGGAGTGTCTGGGTTGGTGTACTGAGAACAAGAGGGCGGTGAAGGAGATGAACGTGAGTCTTGGGTAACTTCTTATCTGTTGCTGAGGCTGACTCGAGGATAGAGCAATCTGGAACTGGAACTACGGCTTCAGCAATTCATCGAGATGACCAGGAAGCAGGACACAATGAAGTTGATAGAAGCAACACTACACGCAAGGAAGTACCTTGGTGGCCAACAAGACACTGACTATGGCCTGCGCGCCGGCGGTCTGCTAGCCTATGGCCCAGAAACGGATACAGAACCATACAAGGTACGTCGAAATACCATGTGGTTGGACGTCGGACGTGCTAAAATTAGCAGGGCATGTACGCTCAGTCACGGTGGGACTTTCTTGCCGAACTATTCGTCAAAACACACAACGAGATATTCTCGCTCCCGCCAAAGCCACTTCTCCACATCGCGCTCTCTGCAGGCCTCTCTGCACTAAAGACACCAGCATGCCATTCAGCATATCAGTCTTCCTCCTCAAACGCCAACTCATCGACGACGTCCGTCTGTCCAATCTGCTCGACCGAGCTCAACGATCTCGCCAAGAACGTTCCATACGCCCACCATTCCAAGAGCTATGTTGAGAACGACCCTGTCGTACTTCCGAATGGTCGTATTTATGGTCGCGAAAGGCTCTTGGCCATGAATGAGAAGATTGGGACCACGGAAGGAAAGGTTCGCGATCCGACTGATTTGACTCAGGAGTTCTTCGAGTCGGACATCAAGAAAGTGTTCATTTCTTGAGCGTCGAGTGTTATTCTGTGGCGCGGCATTGGAGAAGGGCTTCCTGTTGTTAATGATACCCAGTCCGCAAGCATCAATTTCAATCGTTTGCGAAGAGCTTCAGGCTGATTCGCCAAGTTCTCAATCCTCGTCGGAGCTCGCATTACCTTCCCTCTTCCTCTTCTTCTCACTTTTGGGCGCGGCAACGTGGCCCGCCTTGAGCTGAAACACGTAGCTTTTGGCTGCCCGGTTCTCGCCTTTCCAACCTCGGCCACCTTCGATGTTGCCCAGTGTACGTGCGTGCGAGTAGCCCGGATATGCCTCTGCTTGAAATTTGAAGCTCCGTTGTACCTCGAGACCAGAGTGTCGCGCTAGATCACGAATATTCCAGAGAGTGTAGGGTTCGCCTTCGAATAGTGTAATGATGATGGTTCCATCTGGCGATAGTAGTGGTGTCGCGGCCTTGAAGAAGGAGACGAGCATTTCTGTAGGATAGGATATTAGCACATGGACGACGCATTCTAAGCACATGGCTGGTTTAACAAAAAGACGTCAGCAACAAGGACCAATACACCACTCACCCTGATTATAGCGCACCTGGCGATTGACATCGGTGCTCTTCCCGCCGACATGCGGGAAATTAAACACGATCCGATCCCACTTCCGGCCTTTCCTCACCTCCTTCTGACCCAGCTTCGTGGCATCAACTCCGTGCAGAACTCTCTGCTCGTACTCGTCGGTGATCTCGCGCTTGTGCTCGGCGGCCTGCGGGTACTTCTCGAGCAGCTCTGCCTCGCTGTCGTAGGTTGTGGCGAGCAGGTCTGCGGCACCGTGTTCGCGCACCAGGGAGAGGGCGAATGAGAGGTCGCCGTCACCGATTAGTAGGATCCGATCGAGTGGCTCGAAGGGGATCGTGGGTTCCGAGTGCTGGGTTTGTGTTGGAGGCTTTTTGTGGGATGCTGGTGTGGTTGATGAAGTTTTCGTCGTGGCCTTCTGTGCGGGTTCAGTGGTCTTTTGCGGCGGGCCGTGGGTTTTCTGTCGCTTCGCTCCCTTGGCTCCTTTGCCCATGGCGATGTCTTAATCAGATCAAACGTTGGTCGTGTATTCCAAATATCGAGTATTTACGGATATGAAGAAGTTGAACTGCGTGGTTGCGAAGCGAAGCAAATGTCAACCTTACCACAATTACCAAATTGCTCCTGGCGCAAAACCTACGAAGATCAAAGCTCGTAGAGTGGCCTGATCTCGTATAACTCGTCGCTCTCGCAGAAAAATACCATGTCGAGGACTACTTTCTGGATTACATGAGGTGCTAGTAGGTCTGTCGCAAGTGTCACAAAATGCAGGGTCTACCTAGTAGGTTGCAAGACACTGCAGGACCCTCAGCTTGGTCGACCTGCGGATTCAGAATTGAGGACTTTACAATATGCGGACGCGTCTTTTCTTGACTTCTCCTTAAATACGCGTTGATATACACCTTCTCGTATTCAATCTGGCTCTGATCCTATACAGAAAACGAATGGTGTTGTCTGTCGATCGAGCGATCAATGAGCCGAGTCCGCTGAGTCAATAAAATTAATGAGCACTTCCATATTGTGTTATGACGCTGTCCGTACGCCAATGACGGGATCGAGCTCCCTCGTAGGTCCGCTCACGGCAATTCATCCTATTGAGCAGACCCAAGCGAATTCGACGTGTATGACGATCTCAGGCCTGTCGTATCTAAGTCGGCATTTCTGTATATATGTTTCCTGTCATTATCATTCGAACGTCACCATGTTTTGGGCGGTAAGGCCCTGTCCGCCAGCTACTGGGATAAGTGCTGCACCACACCCTTCCTCATTTTCTGTTCTTGATATGCCAAGGTATTTGACATACTAGCTTCTTGTTCTTCATGTCTACCCTCAAGAATCCTAACCGCCCTGATGCGCACAATGCGCCAGACACTCACCGTCTCATCGCCCAGGCTGGCGTTACCAAGGCCAAACTACCATGGGTTGACCTGATTGTCAAATCCTTCCTAGGCGGAGTCTACATCTCGATGGGAGGACTATTCGACCTCATTGTTGTGGGTGGAGCTCCGGGACTACGAGCATCGAATCCAGCTCTGGCCACGCTGATTGGAGGTTTGGTCTTCCCAGTCGGCTTCGTCCTTATTCTCCTCACCAACGTCGAACTGGCCACATCGAACATGTTCTCAATGGCCTTTTCAACACTTGCAAGGAAGACGACACTGTACGACCTCGGTCGAAACTGGGTCGTGTCTTATCTCGGAAACATGTGCGGGGCGCTGTTTTTCGCAGGCATATTGACCTGGTGGGCCGACGTTCTGACCACCGAGGATGAGATCGCATGGGTGGTGTCACAAGCAGAGGGCCGCGTGAACATCAACTGGGGCTACAACTTCTCCCGCGCCATTGGCTGCAACTGGCTTGTCGGACTTGCCCTGTACTTGGGTACTTCTGGCCGCGACAACGTCTCCAAGATCTACGGCATCTTCGTCCCCATCACTACCTTCGTCGTGTTGGGCTATCAACATTGCATCGCCAACTTCTTCCTCATTCCTATTGGTATGTTCTATGGCACCAACTTCGGAGTCGGGAAATTCATCTACAACTCGGTCATTCCGGTAACATTAGGCAACATCATAGGAGGTGCCTTATTCATGGGCGTCTCTTATTGGTTACTGTATGGTAGAGAGCCTGCCTTGTCGAACGAAGCGGGCCAGGAAACTACGGATGGCAAGACGAGCTACGGAGGCCACGACGGCATCTTGAACGGTGCCTGATACGAAGATCGTGTCTGAGTTTGTGTTGGGTGATGGTTTCGTCCTCGTTCAGGCGAAGGTTATGCTATAGAACTATCAGACAGAAAACTTGAAGTGTTTCGGTAATGAAAGATTATTTCGTGTATGCCAAAGATATACATTGACAAACTGTTCGTGGTCTTTCTTGAGAGAAGAATACAACCCGTGAAAATTACAGCGACAATGCTTGCTCGATTGACTGTTTCTGTTTCTTGTTTCCAATGACGTCGCTGCAACCATCGGGCATGCAAACGCCGACGTCAATTGCAGATCATCAACGAACAGCATCCATAATTGGAACCACATACAAGTCGAAGCAGGCGCATGCAGCACACGACAGTCAGAATACGATACGAGACAAGACGAGTCGCAACATTTCCTCATCACCGTCTGTGATGTCGACACAACCATCTCGCTCACAACATGGCCATTGAACCCTCCGAGGACAATGTCGCACAGGTTGCCGAATTCACAGGATGCGACAAGGACACCGCGAGGCGCTACCTCAAGGTCAGTACTCGGAGCAGGGTATCGCCAGTCAAAATTGCTCGGTCTCTAATGGGTCTGCTCAGGTCAAGAACAATGAGGTGGAAAATGCCGTAATGGCCATTCTCGAAGGAGAAGACATTACCAAGGCAGAGGTACTACTGTGCAAAGTCGATGACCAAGGTAAAGAGCTGAGACGGCGTAGCAAAGCATCACGTGGGACGAGTCGCCGTTCCAAGCGGATCGCGCTGGCGGTACAATCGATCCTCAACAGACCTCTTGTAGGAGCACACTTACTACCCTTTAGTGAATTGCCCGCTGATAGTCCCAAAGCCTACAATGAGGCCAGCCTTCGACCTCTCGGAACTAGCGCAGCTCCCACTCGCGGCCCCTCTCCGGCACCATCCTTTCGACAGCCTACATCAAAAGCGCAAGAAGATGATGAGATGGAACGGGCATTGGCACTGTCAAGAGAAGGCCTTCCATTCGACACTGCGCAAGAAAGTGGTGTAGTGACTTCCGATGGCAAGACCCAGATCAATGATCACTACGACCCCAAGAATTGGGCCATGGTACCTTCAAGACCGACCGGCCGCTTCGATAGCAGTGAAGTTGTACCAGATCCGGATCCTCACGACCGAAAACACAAAGGAGACGAACCACGATTTCTCAAACAGCTACCTTCTGGGGACTACCTACCCAACTTCTTGACCGTTCTGCATTCGATCCCGCTGGCAAGAGAGGCCCTTCTATTCCAACCTTTTGCGCCCGTAGACTACAGCCATGACTCCGATTGGTGGCGGGGGCAGGACATCAAGCTGCCTCGCATTGTGAACACTCACGACGGATCTGCTGCCGAAGTTACGAATGGAACTGAGGAAGAGATTATCGCCGAAATGCAGCGACTCATGGCGTTTCTGGATGCGAGTCAAAGGTCTTATGCAAGTGCAGAAGCACTGTCCAAGTTCGTCAATAACAAAACCGCTACTCACAATGAGGGCGCGAACTCGTGTATTGATCATGCAATGTGTGCTTGGGAATTGTCTGCAAACACATTAGACCCTTCAGGCAAGAAATGGGACGACATCTTCAGGTCCATTGCAGATACAACCGATCCCCAAGGCATGTCGAGTCCAAACTTCTGGTCTCTGATATTGGACACTTCTGTGGAATATCAGAGAAATGAGGACACGGTCACTTTGCAGGAGGTTCTCGACGATACACTGTGGGAGACGAACCCAGAGTCTGAGGACTTGTGCGAGAACTACCTCAAACGCTGTGCCGAAATTCTGACGTTCAAGGTTGTTCAACACGACAAGACCAAGGACAAGCTGGGCCTGGCGATACCGATATCACTACATGTGGATAAGTACCTCAAGGAGAATCTGGAGAAGACCAGGCCAATCCGACAGCAGATGGCGCAGTCCAAGCAGCGATTGATTCAATTGAACGCAATCACGAACAGCCTTAAAAGCTTTCCCCATCGTGAGACCTCCGAGCAGCTGGACGCTTCTCTGTTGATGGAGTACGTTTGTGGTTTGTATTCGGGCCAGAATCGGAAAACTGTTCTCGACGAGAGGGAGTCGAGGGGTATGGACTTGAATGACGCCGTACCAGAACCACCACCAGAACACGCGGCAATTGCACAGAAGCTGAATGCCATCTGCGAGAGCGTTACTGAAAAGCTTCAAGGTAAGCTCGATATCATCGCGGTCCGAGTAGTGTAGAAGCTGACCTGTGCTTTTAGTACTCGAGCAAGAAAAGACCAAGGCTCGTGAGGTGCTTTCTCAACTCTCCAACCAAGGTTTGGCACCAACAGAGCATCGCTTCTCGCTACGCGGTGTCGCAACGAAGCCGAATGTCACATATGTCCTGCGACCTAAAGCCCAAGAAGTCGAGCAACTCATTGAGGTAGACTCGGCTGCAGAAGCCGATGCTCCACCAGGGATGCAATGGTGGCGCATTCAGTACGATACCAACGCTGCAGATGTGCAGATACACAAGACTATCTCCAGTCAGGACGAAGTTCTTCAAGCTGTCGAGGTCGAGCATAACCAGGCATTACTGGTATACGCCAGCGACAAAGCTGTCGATTTCGTGCCAAGCTCGGCCTTAACACCAGCGCTCAAAGAATTTGTCGATCGCGACAATGCTCATTTTGCACAGGAGTGTAGCGACCATGCACCCAGCTGGGATCGAGGAGAATGGAGCAACGATAACTCAGGATGGGGTCCCATCAATGTCTCTCGCCGGGTCTCCATCGACAGCACCAGGGTTAACATTGACGAGACTATGGGTGACGACGAACCACCGCCATACTACCCTCTACAATCATGGGACAATGACGCTCCCTTATTGGATGTACCCAACGAGAAGGAACCCCTGCTCGATCCCAGCCAGATGTCGCAGATCGATCAGGGCTATGAGAGCCCGCCAGCGCATGAAATTAGGATTGACGAAGTAGAGGACGATGATGCTCGCGCGCCTCAAATGGTTCAAACGGGCCAGGGGTTCATGGGTCACACCCAGAGTGATCGCAGGAAGAGTGACGCGACCATGTTGGATGCCGACAGAGAGGACGACGTAGTGACGCACGTCGAAGAGATTGACGACTCCAAGTCGAAGCACGACTAGAGCAGCCTATGTAGATATTGTTCAGCTGTAGCCTACCACATATCCTCTCGGCGTCACGAGTTAAAGATCCTCGAATAAAGCAACTCATGCCGTCCAATCCACAGATCCAAAACCGGAACCGTAACTCCCGCCTCCTCTACATTCCTCTCGATCGCAATCTCCTCCCTCACCAACCCTTCGATCCAGCCCCTTAGCTCCACACCCCCAAGCACCATCTGGCCCTGATACGGCCCCAGCACACTCGCCCTGACGCCCGCGCTCACCACGCCCTTCGCCTGGTTCAGCAGAAACACATACCCCGCCTCCTCCCTACTCAACCCCATCGCAGCACAAACAACTCCAAACAACGGCGCGAAATGGCCATTGGGCTGACACCCAAAGGGATCAGGTCTAGCGCCCTTCAACTCCTTAGCAAAGCCAGCGAGCGCGTCTCTCGCGCCCGACGGCGGACACGACAGCGCGAGCGAGCGCTCCCACAGCGTCAGCAGCGCGCGGCCCTGCACCGTGCTCGCGCGGCGGGCGACGGTGCACGGCGTCGCGGCGTCGAGGGTGTCGTCTAGTGCTTCTAGCTTCGCCGGGTCGGCGTAGGCCGTCAGGAGGTACGGCAGGGCGAGGCGGGATGTGTTTTGGAGGATTTGGTGTAGGAAGACCAGGAACGTGGGGAGGGGTGTGTTGGTTATTGAGGTGCGGGGCGGGAGGTGCGGAGAGCTCTGTGGTTGGCGGAGTTTGGTGTGTGCGAGGTGGGATTCTAGGCCGCTGCTGAAGGCGAAGGAGCCGAGGGGAAGGGCGGAGTCGGAGAGCAGGAGGAGTGCGTGTAGGGAGGTGCTCATGTTCAAATGATCTTTCTGGGCTATGTATCGTGGCTCATGGGATCTTTCCTGGTCTTGATGCTGTCTTCGTTTTCTCCTTTGATTATTCGATCGATTGATTCATTGATTGCTTAACTGATCGTGCTCATTCGTATCAAGACCTGGAGATAAGCTGCGTTTGATAGAGTGCTGAGATGGCAGAATTTATCAGAAAAGAAGGGTGATTGTCATTAGTTTTAAGATGTGTGCAGGTACTCAGTTCTCGATGGTGAACGTTCCAGTGACTTTTGTAATCAAGAAGTATTTATTCGCGATTGTGGTTGTGAGACAGTGAGATGTGTTGCGATGAAACACGGTATTCTTGGCACTCATGTGCATTGGCTATATAAGGTACACAGTTCTGTGACCAAGAAGATGAATAAGACTTCATAAATATGTACATTCAAGCATTGCTGCTCACCAATTCTGCCCGCTGTGTATAATTCCAAGGGATATAATAAAGACGAAAGCTTCCTGTCCTGTACTGAGCTCAAACTCAAACTTCACCCAAACGCCTCATGCTAATTCATCACGCATCATCAATCCATCTCATAAGATCTGCTTCAATTGTGTCTTTTGATCGGCGGTCAAACTCTTTGGAAAGCCAATCTTGACACCAACGATAAAGTCGCCCCGCTCAGACGGAGTCTTGGACTTAGGCATGCCCAGGCCAGGATATCTGTCGGTGTAGGTAGGTGGTGTTGGACCCGCAGAGCCGACGTTGAGTTGTTTGCCGTCGATCGTCTTCACTGTACGGCTCCAGCCGGTCAAGGCCTCCTTCAGCGTGATATCAACCTCGTGTCTGAGGTCGTCGCCCTCGCGCTTGTACAACTCATGCGGCTTCTCTTCGATGATAAAGTGGACGTCTTGGGTTCCACCTTCTGTCTGATCTCCAACACCACTGAACTTGATCTTGCTCCCGGCCTTCAAACCCTTCTTAATGTCGAAATCCAGGATCTTGTCTTTGGTGCTTTGCACACCAGTGCGCTCATCGTATGTCTTGGCCTTGATCTTCATCTTCTTCTTGGTGCCGTTGAAAAGGTCCTCGAGAGAAATAGGCAGCGGCTTCTCGACAACCGTCACCTCCGGTGTTGCTTGTCTCTTCGGCATGCCGTTCATGCGCGATGATGTTCGACCCGCTGACGGACGACCACCTCCACCGAAGCCGCCACCGAAACCACTGAAAATGTCATCGTCGCCTCCGCCCATGCCCATACCACCCATGCCTCCTTTCATGAATTGCTCAAAGATGCTGGAAGGGTCGCTGGGGTTGAAGCCACCTCCGCCTCCACCGCCTGTAGAGAAGTGGAAAGTTTGTCCACCGCTGCCTGGCATACCACCGAAACCTCCAGGCATACCGCCGAAGCCACTAGGCATGCTGCCCCCGAAACCGCCGGCTCCACCCGCATCTGGCGTGGGTCCTCCTCTTAACACAAATTCAAGTCCATATTGGTCGTATGTCTTCCTCTTGTCTGCATCCGACAAAATCTCGTATGCTTGCGACGCTTCTTTGAATCTTTCTGCGGCTGCCGGATTGTCTTTGTTCTTGTCCGGATGGTGCTTGAGTGCGGCCTTCCGATATGCTTTCTTTATTTCTTGCTCATTGGCCGTGGGCGAAATGCCCAATTGATCATAGAGCTTGGTCTCGGCGACCATGGTTGCGCTTGGCTGTTATACGTGCTGTCGGGTTGACGTATCCAGGTCAATGGGTGGTGAAGCGTGAAGCCTCCCGACGTGAAGTTATTGTATTGAGTATGCACTGTGAGAGTGATTCCAACGAGAAGAAGTTGACCAGGAAGGTATCAAGCGCAAGTGTCGTCAATAGGTATGTAAAATAATGGTAGGGAGGCGCATGGTAGTTGCGACTGTGATATCAAGGCCATGTTCCTGCTCCTTCCTGCTCCATATGACGCAGTTCAACCTTCTAGAAGGTTCCAGTGTCGTGCAGCAGCACCCATCCACCACCATTCGTCGCGTCAACCTTCGATGCAATAACAGCAGCAGTAACTGGTGAACATCTTCATACAAGCGAAAAAGAGCAAGATATCAGGCCCGTCAATCAGGAGTATACGTTTTCGAAGTCGGCTTACATTGTTGTCAACTTTGCGATCTTGCGGTATGCGGTATACGATATACGACCGGCTTCAATAATCCTTAGTCACGCCCACTGCACTTCGTCGCTTCATTCAATCACGACCACGACCACGACAGAACAACCAAGAATCTCGACACGCACGCATTCACACCCTTCTTTGTCTTGTCCGTCTCGGGGCTCGATGCTCCTGGACTCGTCCGAGGTTCATAGAGATTCGGACCGTCGTCTCTTTGTTTGTCGAAGAGCCCGCTGCTTCTCCAAGCTAACATGATACCCTGCCCGGAGTACCTCGCTGAGGACCCTCGACAAACATGCGCACCTCAAATCGATCACAACCGGAGGCCAGTATTTGAGAGCTCAAAAGACACAGAGATCCGCCACGTGATGTGACCGCAACATGGAACGAAGGCGCTGGCTCTAGGCCCTCTGTTTTGCGTGCAGCATTCCTTCAATTTACGCTTGGATCCTCTATACGAACCTCAGTCACCAACATGGACGCACCGTAGGTCTAGTTTTACGCGTTACGCTACCGAAGTAGGTGCTTCTTTTGCATTCTTGATTTGATGACTGTCTATACACACCTTTCTTTGTTCTAGCTCGGTATTCGTGTTCCGCGCCCATTTTCTTTCACGTCCTCCGCCACCATGCTACGTCCGATTATAGACAACGAATAATCGCGCTTCGGTCGACGACGAGACCCCACGCTTGGTATCAAAATTCGATACTCGGCGCAATCGGCTGAGGTACACAAAGCTGAATCACACGTGACGACGGCCTTTGGAACGAATCGAATCGATTCACATTCAGCCAGTTACCAGAAACGGCCACTGCCCTTGACACGTTTTGTCCCGAGAGGCCCTACTAGCTGCCGAACACGCGAGTACCTATCTTCGCGTCCGTTTGATAAGACCGACTTCTTCCCCGAATCTTCACTCTACACCTTGAACCGTCCGCTACACACTATCGGCTCATGATGAGATCTTCTCAAGTCTCCGGCCTGATTTCAGGCCTCGTCCTCGCCTATGCTGGCCTTACGAATGCTTTCTGGCGTATGAACTGCGGTGTCATCCAAACTGGTCGTGTTGATCCTCTTGTCAACCCTGGTACCTACGCTGCTCACGCCCACACTATCGTCGGTGGATCAAGTAAGTAATTCTGCATGTCACCCCTGTGCTTCGGGTGGTACTAACAATGCTCCAGATATCGGTGTCAACGCAACTTACGAGAGTCTGCTGAACTCCGAGTGCAATTCCTGCGAAATCACCGCCGATAAGTCTGCTTACTGGACACCACTGCTCTACTACCAACACACCAATGGTACCTTCGAAGAAGTGCCTCATGGTGGAAGCGTCGTTTACTATCTCGGAAGAGGTATGCTCCAAGACGGATCCACCACCGCCACCCCTTTCCCCAAAGGCTTCAAAATGCTTTCTGGCAACAAAGCCGTTCGTGCTTACAACCAGACCGGCATGACTTGGGGAAATGCAACCTATCCAAACAGGCCTATCCAAGATGCTGTGAGCTTTCTCTGTATCTCCGACCCCATCTATCCAGAAACCCCCAACATGCTCGCAGACTCTACCTGCACTGGTGGCCTGCGTACCCAGCTTCATTTTCAGACATGCTGGAACGGTGTCGATCTCTACAAGTCCGACAACAGTCACGTCGCATATCTGAGCGACATGGACAACGGAGTCTGTCCTCCTGGATTTCCCAAGCTCATGCCTCACATTTTCCTCGAGACCGACTATAGCGTGACTAGCATCGCCGGCCTTGGCGACGGAGGTCAATTCGTATTGTCCATGGGTGACACCACCGGCTATGGCTTCCACGGAGACTTTCAGAACGGATGGGACATGGACATTCAGACGCAGGCCATTGCGGAATGTCTTAGTATTGAACAAGATCCTGATGGAACTATCAACGAGTGCCCAATCCTTGTGGCCAACGACGACACCCTTTATTCTTTGAACTGCCCCGAGATGCCTCAACAGATCGGCGAACCAGTCCACGGACTAATCGACCAGCTACCTGGATGTATCACAGTCACCTCTGGTCCTCAGAACGCTACTTCTGCGGACATGGAGTGTCCTCCAGGTCATCCTGAGCCTACTATTACCAAGACTGTCGACTCAACTCCTCTCCCAACAGCCAACCCCGCCATCGGCTCGCTCTACGGCAACAAATACAATAGGTATCTCGGCTGTGGTAACGATTCTTACTACACCAGTTTCGGCGGCCTCCGTCTTCTCAACGCAGATTCCATGACCAATGCCAACATGACGGTCGAGATGTGCCAGACCTACTGCACCAGTAAAGGATACCGAGTCTCCGGCATCGAGTACGGCACCCAATGCTTCTGCGATCTGACAGTCAACCCAACCGGTCAGCTGGCTGGGGGCATAAACACCTTCTCCGGCTGCGGCGCCACCTGCCCAGGTAATAAAAAGGAATTCTGCGGCGGCTCCGCCATGATGAATGTCTACAACAACACGGACCCAAAGATGAAAGTCACCAATAACACCGCCAACAGTGTGCTCCAACTGACCGTACCCGTTGCCAAATTCAACAAGAACTACATCGGCTGCTACAGCGACAACGGACCACGCACCCTCAACGGCACCAACACCTACAGCCCGAACAACATGACCGTCGACAACTGCGCCGCCTTCTGTAACACGCCCTACTACGGCGTCGAGTACGCCAACCAGTGCTACTGCGGCTTCGGCATGAGCAACGGCAAGCTGCTCGACAGATCCGCCTCCCCCGCCACCTCTAACTGCAACTACCGCTGCAATGGCAACTTCAGCGACATCTGTGGTGGCAGCGGTACCATTTCCGTCTACAAGAACCCAGCCTACGAGCCCGTGACGATCACCCAGAAAGTCGGCACGTACGCCGCCAAGGGCTGTCTCACGGATCCGGGCACCAACGGCCGCGCTCTCGCCGCCGCCATGACCAGCAGTAACAACATGACCGTCGCCAACTGTGTTGCGTTCTGCCAGGAGGGAAAGTACAAGTATGCCGGGTAAGTAGATGATCCGCAATGTCGTGGTCGTTTTCGAACTCTGAAGCTAACTACGTTCACAGATTGGAGTACGCCAGCCAGTGTTTCTGCGACAACAGTATCCAGACGACCAGTGATGCCAAGTCGGAGACTTGTGACCCCAACACCCTCATGTCGTGCTCCGGTGACAAGTACTCGTACTGTGGTGCCGGTAGCTTGCTGCAGCTTTACTACTCGCCTACTGGCGGTTCTTGAGAAGCATAGGGAAATAGGGGAGCAGTGATGCTCTGTGGGAGTGATGCTGGGATGGATTCGCGCTTTGCTTTTGTCTCCTTTGTTACTCGTTTCCGCGTACATACCAATATGTCGAATTTTCATATCTCGCAAGTTAGATAGTCAGATAGTCAGATAGTCAGATAGTCAGATAGTCAGATAGTCTATGTAGAAGCTTCAATTGTTCTCATCAAAGTCATGTCATTCGTCTCGTGTAAGAAACAGGGTATCTATAATGTGATTCGTAATCGAGGCTTGCTCGATGTTAAACAGTGAAAGGAAACGCCCCCCCCCCGCACACCGCCTCCACCGGCCTAGAAAGTGCCAGTTCCCACGATGCCCCTCTTCTTGCGTTGCCTAGCGAGCGCCCTCTGATCCTTGGACGCCTGCTTCTGCCTCTCGCGCTCCTCCTTATCCTTATCGCGCGCCTCCATCTGGATATCCCTCTGCTTCTGCGCCTCGGCCAACTCGATCTTCTTCTTCTCAATCTCGACGCGTTGCTCTTGACCCTCGAGCTCCAGTTCCCTCGCCAGCTCCTCCGGATCACGGAAGTCGCCGATCTCCTGGCCAGTAGCCTCGGCATAGACGCTAAGATCCATGGGTTTGCTGCCGTCACCAGAGAGCGCGCGCGTGATGCGTGGCCCGTCGAGTCTCTCCTCACGCACGAATTTCAGCTTGATCTGCCGCCGCGTCTTGGGCGGGAACATCTTGCTGATGATGAAAAAGTCCGTTCCGAACATGCTTAGCGCCTCGTAGAAACGGTCGGTTTCCTCGTCGCTCCAGGGGTCGGATTTCATCTTGTAGACTGGTACGCGGTCGGCGGGGTCGCGCTTCTTCTTCTCCAGCCAGGTCATGCGCGTTACTTTGTTCGTCAGATCGTCTTCGGTCTCGAGCTGTGCGCGGTTGTTTGCGTCTTCCAGCGCTTCGGCTTGCCGGTCGATGCGTGCTGATTCTTCGTCGAGCACCATCTCGCCGTTTACCATGCGGAGCTGAAGACCACGGTATTGCGGCTCTGTGTTTGGAGTAGGTCCTCCGTCCTGTTGGCCTTCTCCAGTCTGAGCATTCTCCCCACCAGTAGGTGCTGGAAGATGAGTTTCCTCTCGTCTTTTACGGGTAACTTCACCCCAGTCGATTGCCGCCATCTTCTTTCCTCTCTCCGAAGTCTTGCCAACTGCTCGGTCGCGCGTCAAACTAGCCATAGTCGTAGTGTTGATATCAATCTCGAATAGTTCAGGGTCCTCGATCTCTTCATCTTCTTGTTCTCCGCCTTCTGCTTGCTCACCCTCAGCGACGGCAGGAGCTGTGACTTGCTTGCGCTTCCTTTGCCGTTTGGGTTTAGCCACTGCTGCATCACTCTGTCCATCCGCGTTGCCTAGTGCGTCCGCACCTTCAATGGATGCCACCACTTCCTTCGTCTTGCGCTTGGCTCTAGGTTTCTTGGGTGGAGCGATTGTATCTGTGGGTGCGCGAACCACCTGATCATCGTCATCTTCAGTAATTCGTTCGTCGCTCAACTGTTGCTTCTTTTGTCTCTTCCGCGGAGGCTTGGCTGCCGGAGCTGGAGCTGGGTCTGTGGTAGATTGTTGCGCTTCCGCCGTTGCCTCGGCTCCTCCAAGTGCCTGCTGCTCCTGTGGGAGCTCTTCCGCGGCATGCAGCGTTCCTTCCTTTGGCTGGGTGAGCGGTTGCGCCACTGGCTGATTACGTTTCCGTTTTTGACCAGCTGCCGGTGCTCGTGGGGCTCGAGACCGCTGTACAACTGCATCGTTTTGTGCTTCGGAATTATCCGCTGCGGTATCTGAAGTCTGAGCGTTACCTGAGAGCCCGGTCCGAACCTCTTGCGCTTGCCCTTGAACTACGTTTACATCCTCGGGCGACCGTTCTCTTTCTGTGTGTGGCTCCTTGCTTATAGCGCGACGCACATCCTGTGTCTCTGGTTGTGTCTGAGGCGCTGGCGGTGGATCCGAGGCAGAGGGAACAGCGACTTCAGCTGGCTGCGGGGGAGGGCCGGATGGGACTTCGAGGCGCTGTTCTACTGATTGAGTTGCTTGTGATGGCTCAGTCACATCAGCGCCTTGGGTTGCTTGGGTTGGTTCATCTGCTTGAACTGATTGCGTTGCTTGGACAGTTTGGCTCGGTTGCGTCGGGGGAGGTGTCGCTAATTGGTCGGCAGGGGCGGTCGCTACTTCTGTGGCAGGAGTGTCGTTCGAATCAGCAGTAGTTTTGTCGATGCTCTGAGTAGGTGGTTGTGCAGGCGGTGCACGCCCTGGTCTACGACGCGCTGCCTTAGGTGCGACAGTCTTGCCCGACTTGTCTGGATTACCGTTATTAGAAGTTACATCTCGCATCACAAATGTTACACTTACTGATCGCAGAGCTTGTCAGTGTCGACATGGTGGATGCAAGGGCGCAATGCGCCAACAGTAATGGTAGATTCAACCGCGCGATGAAGAGGCCGACATTGAATGTGGCAGAAAGGATGGACTTGAAGTCGCGTAAACTCCGAAGGGATCTAAGAATGCATGACTCGGAGCAGAAGTCCGATCACGTGAGCATGCACCGGACAAGGCTACAAATCTCCTCTAATAAATGTTTTGAAAGTTTTGATCATAGAGACAGAGTATTATCTGGTTCATCTTGTGCCTCGAGCAGAAAAGTGTAATAATAAACATAATTCAGTTATGGTGGCCACCAAGACGGAGCGCGACGGCATCGTCGTGTGCAGTAACACCCGAGTCAGGCGCCAAGACTTCCGAACTTCGCAAATCACGAAAGGTTTAGTAGACCGATTCACCTCCCCTTGTTCTTGCACCACAGTACTGTTATTGCTGTCGCATAGGCCGGAAACATGCCTACCATATGAGAACAGACCTTGAGCTATCATATCATCCACGCAAAAGAGCCACAAACCCCCCTGACTCGGTTCGATGAGGCCTCAGGAAGGTCACACTACTGCATATACATCCCATAACCAAGTCAAGATGGAGGACAGAAAGAGGTCACTCATCGCAGATCAGGATGATACGCCTCCGAGCAAGCGACAAGCTATGACGGTGAACGGCACGTTGATGCGCATGGAGCCCGAGAAAGAGAAAGAGATCGAGGTTCGTCACCCTTCACGTCCGCAGTCGATCAATTCGAGGTTTAAGCAAGAGAATGCAGTCTGACAATCATCTGTTTAGCATTATCAAAAGGGTGCCATTTTCCGTCAGATGAAAGAGTTCAAGAGAGAGCGCAACGACCTCGAAGCTCAGCTGAACGATTTGACAAAACGAGCAACATGGCATGATGATCACATTCGCACCATCGATGCTTGGTTCTCACAGGTTCGTCGATTCCTCGATGACCCAAGAGCTTGACTGACATCGTACCAAGTTACTCGACGAGATACGGATACTCATTAACGACCAAACGAACACCGGCTCAGCACAAGGTATGTGCACAGTGCTCGAATGGCAACCGATGTCTTACTAAATCTATTCCAGAGGCCGACCGATTACCGTCATCACTCCTAACACAAGACAACCCTTTGTTCGGCGAGCACCTCAAGACTAGGTCCGGCAAGATCAGAACCGCGATTTCCGAGATCTTCAGCAAGTTCCCTCCTACGACACCTGAGGTGACGGAAATTCAGGAGCGTATGGGAAACCTGCTTGCGCAAGAAAAAGCACATGTTGTGGAATTGCAAAGGATGACCGATGAGAGAGATTCGTTAGCAGAGAGACTCGAAAATGCATCATATCGATACCTGGTTGCGGAGAAGAAACTCGACAGGGCAAAGAGCAAAGCCGTTCAGGAAATGGAACAGCAAGCGATTATGAAGAGAGAGGACGACAGTGTTGTCAAGGACAAAGGCGTGAAGAAAGAGGGCTCAACCGAGGTGAATGGTGAAATAAATCAAGAAGCCAGCGCCGCAACAGATCTTGCTAGAAGGGAAGCTGTTGCTGCTGCGGAAAAGCGCAAAGTACAAATCGACCAGCTCGAGTCGGAAAACAAGCGTCTGAGCGAGGAGCTGAGCGCAGCCAAGGTGAAGACAGCATCTGTCAGCGACGACGATTACGCCAACTCTGGACTCTTCTCGTTGGTCAAGACTCAGCTGGAAGGCATGGTCAAGCGACTCAATGATCTCGAGGCAGCTAATGTTGCATTGAGGGAGGAGGCGCAAAAGCTCCAGGCCGAACGAAACTCGTACAGGACTCAAGTCGACGAAGAAACGCGGACGGCAGCGGATGAGAATGAAAGCCAGCTAGCGAGGAATGAAGGTGATCTTGCTCGTATACGGAATGCTCGTGATGAATTACAGGCCGAGCTCTCGATCTTGCAAGGTGGTGGAGAGGGTAGTCAAAAACAATCTCTGGAAATGATCAAAGAGCTGGCAAGCGCAAGAGACAGCAGGATATCTGCATTGGAGTCGGAACTGGAAAGAGTGCGGCTGAAACATGGAGAAAACACAACGCCTGGTGCGGATTCATCACTGGACGAACTCGGCGCAGATGATCTAAGATCGAGATTGCGAACACTGCAGACCCAGTACGCCATGGTCAGTAACGAATTACCGTCCATGGAGGCAGCATGGAAAAAGACACAAGCACTGGCAGCCAAGAAAGTAGCGGAGATCTCAAACTGGGAAGAACAAATCGCACGCGTGAATTCTGAAAAAGCCAGAGCAGACCAGAAGTACTTCGCTGCGATGAAAGCCAAAGATGCGCGCGACAGCGAACTACGGGCTCTGAAAGCTCAGAACGCCAAAACATCAGAAATCGTGTCGCAGCTCAAGGACACGGAGAGCAGCACACGCGCGCTGGTGTCGAATATGGAGAAGCAGGTCGCGGAAGCAAAGGACTCGTTGACGGGTCTCAGCCAGCAGAACCGTGCGCTGCAGCAGAAAGTCAACGAAGGCAATGTCACGTCCGAGAACCTCAAGACGGAAATTGCGAAACTCAAGGAGTTGGTCGCCAGTAGAGACGCAGCGACATCGGAAGCGTCGAAGTTGAAGCGCGCAGCCGAGGTCGAGCTTGAAGAGTGCAAAGTGAGACTCGAGGACTCGAAGAAGCAGGTAGAGATCTTAAAGAAGAGGGGCGCGGGTCGGGACACGACTGATAATGCTGACGATTGGAGAGTATGTGTTGAATATCTTGTATTGCTGGAGGAACGCCTTGGCTAACATCTATTACAGAACCTCGCCATCTGTCCGGTCTGTAAGATTCACCTTCGGAATACGGCGCTCAAGCTTTGCGGCCATGTTTTCTGCGAGGTTTGTGTGAAGGACCTCATCAGCAATCGCAATCGAAAGTGCCCATCCTGCGGCAAAGCTTTTGGTTCGAATGACTCAATGTCCATCGTGCTGGCATGAGTGAGAGGATAACCGATGGCCGAAGTGCCGTCGTTGGTGCGTAAGACACTTGTTGCTTGGAGACTTCGGTCGAGGCATGTGACAAGGGAAAAGGCAGGATCCTTGGCGGAGGAGCATCGATCGAAACTGCATAGCGAGGTGTTTCCAGTCCATGGACCGTTATCAAGCAGCACAGAGGACCATAAGACCAGCCGGGCCGTAACCCCTACCGGTTCTTGTCCCCGAAAAAGGACAGCAGATAGCCATACCCGGGCCTCAACAATCAAAATATTCAACCAAGCAAAACCGCATTGACACTCTGCAACGTTGCCCTCGACGGATTCGCATCAGGCATAGAAACGCTAAGCCAACTGAGCCGCTGCTTGATGTAGTCCTTAGTCATGGTCCTCTCGTTCTCCGGGACCAAGTTCCCTGCGTCATTGGCGTAGAGACACAGCACCGCCAGCGCAGCGCCGATGCTATGGTCTTTGCCGCTGGGGCATGCGATCAGGATATGTGTGGAAGCACGCGTTGGAGAATCATTGAGCACAGCGTCGAGGACGGGCAGGATCTTGGGGAGCTCGTTACGGAGCTGCCGGCTGCCCACTTTGCCTGCCGCGCAGGTCAAGTGGACGTGTTTCGTCTTTGTACCTTGTAAAGGTTCGGGTGCTTGAGGAGAGATGGTGATCAGCACTGTTACATTGTCCAGAGGTACTACTGCCGAGTCGATGGTCGAGACATAGAGCTGTGTCGTGGGCTTGACGAGCGTGCTCTCGGTGGTTCCGGTGCTGTGGTTTTGCGCAATGGAAGCAATCAGAGTTGGTAACTCGTCCTCGGCGGTATTCAGGAGTCGCGCTTTGTGCTTCCAGAAGAGCTCTGCGGTCAGTCCGTGGGCCCAGCTCTCGTGGTCGTCGGCGGCGCCTTGGATGTAGCCGTTCTCGCTGTCTTCGCCGCCGGGCACGCGGCGTGATGCCGTGCAGAGGAATACTGGGTGACGGTCTGCCGGCCACTCGAAGTCGGGTAGGGGCTGATCTTGGGTTACCCAGATTGGGACGAGGGGCGTTGCGAGCTCCTCTCCGATGTGCGAGAGGTCGAGGTTGAGAGACTTGGGGAGGTCAAATGGGGTGTATGCAGTATGTGAGGATGCTGCCTACCTTCAACTGCTCAACGAAGCCATCTATTCTTGCTTCCATCTGGCTGTGCTCCGAAGGCGGTATCACTGTGTCAGGAGTGCGCAACGGGTGGTGTGCTTCGACGTCTGGGAACAGTAACCTGTTCATGACCGCTATCCAGATGGGGATTGTCTTTGATAGTGCATCTGGCATGCTCTTGCCTCTTCTTGTGGAGTCGACAATGATACATCTACAGAGATCAGTATGCTGTCTACGGCGAGGCACGCGTTGATGTTCTACCCTTGGTGCCGAGCAATGCTATCCAGAACCTGCAGATTCAGCCGTCTCAGACTGAAGCTCCATTGTCCAGCGTGGCCATCGGTGCTCTTGAAGTAGGCGCTCTGGGCCTTGTCTTTGGGATCGATATACCAACTACCACATCTTTCATTCGCGATGAGCGGGAGTTCATAGAACTCGTGAACTCGCTTGACAAAAGCTGCGTCCTGATCAATAGACTTCAGCCGGTTCGTGACCGAGAGAGCGGATCTGCGAGATTCCTTTGCAAATCTCTTGATCTCGTCTGTAGCACTCGAGAATATGAGTTCAGAAACTCGAGGCTGCTTGGTCTCTGTCATGCAAGACTTTGATATTTCGGCTCGGCTGTAGAGATCGCTATACCGGGCCTATGGACTGATTGTTCGTGTGTGGCGCTGAAGTAACGACAGTGTACTGTACTATTTTTACGCGCTTTGTTCCTGTGGGTCGAGCATTTGGTCAGATAGGCGACGTTAAAGACACTAGAGACTCGAGCCAAGAGTGGCGACTATGGATGCTTATCATCGTTGCCGACGTTGCTCATCGTTCTATATTCAACATTGCCCTCTGACTCGATTTTCATGCGTGATATGGCGTATCACGGCTACGACTCATATCTCTACCAAAAGGAATCACTCGTGGAATCTCGCCGCCTGCCGTATCGCATCAACAAGCACACCAAGCTCAACGATCGACAGCTAATCTAAGCTCATGTCGCGAGTCGGACACGGGTAAAATAGTAATAGTGCCTCGATGATCCACTCCACCCACGGATTGTACTGCTAGGATGCATGACCTTCCTAATCGGATCACTGACCTCCATTGCGTGATAGGACTTTGATACTTTGATAAAGACCAAGGATATATCAAGGACCATGATCCTTCGTGAACATGGCAGCAAAGGTCACCCAATACTCACACTGCCATTATGGGAGCAGAGCCTGGCACTACGGCACCTAGTCGATTGACCGTTCAAGAGCAAACTGCCAAGGTCGAGTCCGCATTCTCCGATGTCGTCGAGACGACTGGCCAAGTCGCCCATCGCAAGCCTCTAATTGAGGACTACATCTTCTATGCCGAAGCACAGCGAGCCCAGGACAGACTGTCCGATGCGAAGACATCCCGCGGAGTAGCAGAGAAATTGCACGACCTCGCACGCGGTTTGCTACCAGTCGCCGCAGACCCCTCGACTATAGGCAGCCAGGAACAAGTCTCAGGCCTCGGTGATCTCGAAATAGAAAAAGTGAACGCCTGGAGAGCTCTGCGACAAGCCAGCTGGGGAGGTGCTTTCTATCTCTGCACCACCGACATCCTCGGACCGTTCAATGCGCCGTACGCCTTTCGTCAGAATGGGTACGTTCCGGGCACGCTCCTCTACGTCTTTATGGGTGGCCTCGCTTTCTACTGCGGTGGACTGCTCTGGTGGCTCTATGTCAAGCTAGATAGCGACCGCTTCCCGGTCAAGAGCTACAGCGACATCACCGAACGCACCGCCGGTAAACCAATGCGATTCCTAGTCACCTGGCTCGTCTTCATCCACATGATTGTCAACGTCGCCACCACCAGCTTAAGCGCAGCACAGTCTCTGCATCAGCTAGCCCACGGCAACATCTGCTTCGTCGTCGCCATCATCGTGTGGATTCTGGTCGGCTGCATCCTGAACCAGATCCGCACGCTGAAGCGCTACAGCTGGCTGGCCTCGTCCGCCATCTGGCTGAACCTGCTAGTCATCTTCCTCAGCGTCGGTTTCATCGCACACTCCCCACCCAACTACGCGTCCGCGAAAGCCGCCTACGGCATCAAGGCCGGGCCCGTCGTGACGCAGGCCTTCGCCACCTACCCCTTCTACAGCCGCATCAACGGCGTCATGAACATCGTCTACGCCTACGGCGGCGCGACCATTTTCCCCCAGATCATCGCCGAGATGCGGCGGCCCATGGACTTTTTGAAGGCGTTCGCTATCGCGCAGGCGCTGATCTTCTGTATCTACGTCTTCTACGGACTCTATGTGTACTCGTTCCAGGGCCAGTTCACGCTCGCTGTCGCGTTTCAGGGGGTTAGCAAGTACTCCTGGCAGACGGTGGGGAATGTCATTCACCTCATCACGGCCATCATAGCCGGTGGTCTGTATGGCAACATTGGTTTGAAGATCTTCTACCAGAATGTCGTCGAGCGCTTCTTCCACGGCCCGTCGCTGTTGACCACAAAGGGTCGCATCGCTTGGTCGGGCCTCGTTGTCGTCTTTTGGTGGACCGGCTTCGTCATTGGCGCGGCCATTCCCCAGGTCCAGACGCTGAGTGGTATGGTCGGCGCTGCGACGAACATGCAATTCACCTACTCGTTTCCGACCGGGTTCGTCTTTCTGTATCTCGTCCAGCTTGACGCCACGGTCGATGACAGGCCGTACGCACCGGGCGAGGCACCGGGTAGGATTGACAGCTGGCGGAATGCTAGTCGCTGGAAGAGGGGTCTGTTTGGAAGCAAGACTGCCCCGAGGCCGATGCTGCAGGCGTTCAAATGGGTCAATTTTGTCCTGTGTCTTGCGGCGCTGGCGACTGCGGGCTTGGGTATCTATGGATCCGGTTTGTCGATTGCAAAGGCTTTCGACAGCTCGGCGGCTACATCTTTTGGTTGTGCCGCGCCGGTTTAGTTCATAGGTAGATCGTCAGCAGTACACATCGTATCCCTACCAATGTGCATTGAAGTCGTGATTTGGCAACTCGAATAAGTCAAAATATGCGTACCGAATTTTTACCTCTGTTGCAAGCAAGCATATATATGGCGCAATGCTTGCTCCCGTAAACATAGCATGAGTTAGATGTTGCATGATGCCACGGTATGAACGGTCGATCGAACGTCGATTGATGCCCGGGACAAGAAGCGACAACACACGCACAACGTCATATGATGGAGTGACCACAGTCGTCAAGCAAGAGCCCTTTTCAGGTAGAAGAAGTGTACGTGCCGACATTGATCATTCGAAAGCCTGCATTGCATTGCACTCATGCTACGAGGACCGAATACTCTGACCCAACAGCCTGTGCAATAGCCATCGGTAACCATTTCTTCACAGCCAGACTCTCTTCTTCCTTCATCCCGTCGAGGCAAAACGCAGCGCAGATCCATAACCCATGCTCCCTCCTCCTCATCCGAGACAAGATTTGCCCATCCATGATATTCTTGAGTTTTTGGTAATTGTGACTTTCAATCGCTGGTAAAGAAAAGAATCGACATGATCTCCAGTGCGTTCGTCTCGCTGGTTTGCAGGGGGGCGAGTTCTCTAGATGCCGATGCGAGTCTTACGCCAGTGCCTGCGCTTGGCGTTGTATCTGTACAGTCCATCAGTTGACTGTTCTTCTGAATATCCTCGGAATGCCATTGTCGGTCGGTCGTAGCTGCAATGACTATCATATCATTCCTCCTCCGGTGATTCGTACCTGATGGTGTTGTTGGTCCTCAGACGGATCCATTGTGGGATAGGACGGTTCTGCTTCTGGGCCTTGGCCAGCTTCTGCTTGGTGCGGAAAGACTTGTGGGACTATTGGTGCAATTACTGTTAGTACTTGCGCAGTGACGAGAGAGCGGGATATGGACGTACCGGCATCTTGACGGTGTGTCGTGTTGTCGATGAGAGAGTCGTAACTTCGCTTGACCGTGGGATTTGAGGTGCGCTCAAAATTCGTGCGTCTTGGCAGACGAGCGACGCTTTGACCATGTTGATGGCGACTCCTGCGGGGCCGCTTTCGACGTCACTCATGACTCGTTCGTCAACTTTTGATATCGGCGCCGGCGACTTTGCGACATCCATCTACAAACCACCTGCTTAGGTCAACAACCCAAGATGCCGAAAGCAGAGGTCGGAAGCACAAAATGGCTGGCCAACAACATGAAGTCAAAAGGCCTGCAGCGCCTGCGGTGGTACTGCCAGGTCTGCCAGCGCCAGATGCGCGACGAGAACGGATTCAAGCAACACACAATGTCAGAGGGCCACGTGAGGGCGATGCTGGAAGTAGGACAAGACCCGCGCAGAGTCATTAACGAGTATTCGACGCAATTCAAAAGCGACTTCCTGCGACTATTACGGACGGCGCATGGCGAGAAAAAGGTTCACGCCAACAACTTTTACCAGGAATACATCTCGGACAAGAACCACGTTCACATGAACTCGACGAAGTGGCCGAGTCTGATGGAGTTTGTCAAGTATCTGGGCAGGGAGGGTATTTGTAGAGTCGAAGAAGGAGAGCGCGGATTGGAGATTGCTTGGGTAGACGACAGCCCTGAGGCGCTGAGGAGGAGAGACGCGGTCGCGAAGAAAGAGCGCATGGAGAAGGGCGAGGAGGAACGTCAGGCCAAACAGCTGGAGCAGCAGATCAAACGCGCGAAACAGCAAAAGGCCGAGAAGGAAGATGCTCAGGACTCGGAAGATCTCAAGGCGAAAACGACGTTTGAAAGGAGCGAAGCCCAGCCCATCGGGTTCAGCCTCAGCGCGAAGCCTCAGGAAGTGTCAGAGGTCAAACCATCACCCACCCCGGCTGTCGGAACTGCGTTAGAAGCCACGATAACTGATAATGAAGACAAGCCAGCAGAAGCGGCGCAGTCGACAGATCCAGCGCCGAAAGAACAACCGGTTGCAGCACCTGCAGCGCCCGCGAAAGGAATGTCGCTCAATCTAGGCGGTACATCGAAGGCCAAATCGACTAATGTCTTTTCATCAAAGAACAACCCTCTGAAGCAGAAAGCCTCGGTAATGGCAGAGCAGCCTAAGAAAATGAGTAAGCTGGAAGAAATTATGATGAGGGACAAAGAAGAGCAGGCGCGAAAGAGACAGCGTCAAGGTGGTGATGGTGGTGCGAAGAGGCAGAGACTCGGTTGAGTATATGAGTGTGTGACGTTTCAGGAAACGAGGTTAGTTATTGCGGAATTAGCGAGGCGTTTGGCAGGTCATTTATGATATCCCATTGAAGTTTTCTTTGAGTATCTCGGATGCTTGTGCCCAGTGATTGCATTGTGTGTATGCTTCTTACGAGATACACGACACACGGATGAGTGCGACTGGAAAGACGTGGGTATCATATCATTCCTCGCACTAAGCACTACTGCGACAACCCCTGAGTAGCCGAACGGAATAAACCCATCAAGCGCTCTCCCTCCTGCTCGTCCCTCAACCTCTGCATCAAAAAGTCCTTGAGATCAAGCCAAAACTGCTCCGACTTCAGCACCTCAGCCGCAGGCTGCGCCGTATTCGACGCCGCCTCGGCAATCTGCTCTGCCCTCTCTGACAGGGGCGCCGGAGCCTGACGGTCCGCCTTGGAGGGCACACTCGTCGGGTCCGGGATCTCGACTGCAGGACTCGAGGCTGTGGGCGTGGAGACCGGCGGTGTTGAGATGCCTGACGCGCTGCCGCCGCCGAGGACCATGACGCTGAACTCGACGCTGGAAGGGGTTGGTGTGGGCAGTAGCTCTTTTAGAGTCTTGAGATCCGAGGCGGGGCGTTTGTTGTAGAGCAGCTTGACTTTGGACATGTCCAGTGAGGCATGTGTGGCGTACTGTGTCTTGAGGTCGAGCACGGTGGTGTTGGCGTCTTGTGAGGATAGCGTGAGCGCTTCGCTTGGTCCTTTCATCGGTTTGAGGGTGACTGATATCGTCGATGGCGCTGCGGGTGTCGAATCTGTGTTGCGCGATGGGAACGGCGTCGAAGGTTTAGGGAGGATGTACTCGTTTTATCAGTACACTATCGCGCGCGCAATGATCGATTGACTGCTTACTGGTGACTGAGCTGGGTACTTCTTGGGGTCTGACACAAAGTCGCTGCCTAACTTGACCGCCCGCCTGTCTAGAACAGACATGAACGATTTGGCGAATTGTACTTCCGACATGGCTGCTCCGGATCTCTGGAATCTTGAAAAGTCAATGGAGATGTAGTCGTCCATCTCTCAAAGTTCCCGCTGGCAAGTGAAGTCGACCGTAGCGGAGCGGGTCTCAAGCTCGAGTCAGCGCGACAACCGACGTTTTGCGGGTCCACTCCGGAGCAAAAGGCATGTGACATGAACTTTTAATACCGGTAACCTTTTCTTGATCTCTCACAAATTACATACGGTGCTGGGGGTGACCACAGGTCTTGAAGAGGAGCACCTGGACAAGTGATCTTACACTCGGATGCCATGTCGACCCTTTACAACCTTGAGCCGCAGCCGACGGCCAAAGTACTTCTGAAGACGACCGCCGGCGACCTTGTACTGGAGTTGTTCGCGAAGCAGACACCTCTTGCGTCCAGGAACTTTCTGCAGCATTGCTTGGACGGCTACTATGATAACACAGTCTTCCACCGACTCGTGCCCGGTTTCATCATTCAAGGAGGAGACCCAACAGGACTGGGGACGGGAGGAGTCAGCACATTCGACAATGGCGCGCCCTTTGCCGACGAGTTCCATTCGCGGCTCAAGTTCAACCGCAGAGGACTGTTGGGTATGGCAAACTCCGGAGAGCCGAATGACAACACATCACAATTCTTCCTGACTCTGGACAAGACACCAGAGCTGCAGGGAAAAAACACCATGTTTGGAAGAGTGGAGGGCGAAACCATCTACAACATGCAGAGGATGGGAGAGAGTGAGCTGGCAGAAGAAGGTGGAGACCGCCCATTGTATCCGTACAAAATCATAGGGACAGAGATTTTGGTAAACCCATTTGAGGACATGGTCAAGAGAGTCATGGTCGCGGAGAGGACAAAGGAGGAGGATGGCAAACCAAAGAAGAAGAGGAAGGCGGGCAAAACGCTGCTTAGCTTTGGCGCGGATGAGGGAGAGGAGGCAGGGCCTGTGATCAAAAAGGCAAAGGTCAACCCGAAATTCAAGAGTACCACAAACGGCGATGCAGCCATGGCAGACACGGAGAAGGCCACCGCTTCGAAGCCTGCCATACCGAGCAGGAAGCGGTCAGTCACGCGATCTCCGTCACCACCAGTCGCCCTGAAAGCGAAGCGCATCCCGGCTCCTGTCAGGAAAGCACCATCGTCGTCCCCTTCTGCATCACCAGAGCCTCCCCAGGTCGAGAAGACCATGACCGCCTTGGAAAAGACGAACGCAGAAATCGCCGCGCTCAAAGCCTCGATGAAGCGAAACGTAGCCCCAACACAAGAGAAGTCAGAAAAGAAAACATCGGCACTCGAAGCCATGATTCCTTCGACAGCGACGCGAGGAAGAAAGCGGGGCAAAGCAACAGACGAGTCCGGAGCGTTGGACATGTTCAACTCATTCAAGAAGAAGCTAGGTAGTGCGGCAGCGACAGAAACGCCCGCCAAGGCATCAGGAGCAACATCAACAAGCAAAGCAGACGCCAGCAACGCAGCAGCGGCCGCAGCGGTCGACGCAGAAGAAAGCCTCTGCGACCTGCACTTCATCGTCAACTGCCAGTCATGTACATCATGGGCGGACGACGCAGCAAACCAAGACGGCGACAACGACGACGATGACGCCAACTGGATGTCGCATCAGCTGTCGTTTGCAAAAGACACGCTTGGCAAGGATCTGGAGTGGAAGCGGAAGATGGCGGAGTTTGAGGTCATTGATCCGCGGGAGAAGACGAGCGATATTGTGTCGGATCGGCGGAAGGAGAAAGGGCATGGTGGTAGGGAGTGGGATTCGAGTAGGGACAAGGGGGACAAGCGGAAGGCTTGATTGGGTATCCGTAAATCGTGGATCAAAGAGTCTCCATGTCTAGAGACGACTCATCACTGCACTTGGCGGCAAAATTTGCAGTCGCGGTTCAATATCGTGTAATCTGATTCGTTACGAATAGTGAAGGCTTGTGTTCCGTCTACCGGATCTCTGGTTCCTGCGCTCGACAGAACGGTAGTGCTGGTGGTAGCTGTCCGAGCCATGATTGTCTTTCGTTGCAATACAAATGCACGAGTTGAAGCAGTATGAGCTCAGTATCCCCCGAAGCACGTATGCCCCGCTGTGTGTAGAGTGAACATATCATCCTCCTTTTCCTCTTTACCTATATAGACAAAGCGATAACAGCATACTTTCGAGTATCACAACACTGCCTTGGCTTGCCTCGGTGGTGTAGTGGTTCGAATCGCCTTACAATCAAAACCGTGATGACTCTACCAAAGTCGACAGAGGTCTAACCTAAACTGTACTGCGATGACGAGCGGCTTTGGGGATTCTTCGGAGTTCTTTTTGCTCGACCTGTGTTCGATACCGACCTTTTTGGTGTCCTGTAGAGTGGAATGGGGTCAATTTGTGAAGTGAAGTGAAGTGGAGAGAAGAGAAGAGGCGGATGGGGAATGAAGTGAAGGGAATGTTGTGAAAGATGGGGAGCCATCACATGTTCGAATGCGGCTTCGAATATTTCTGTGGAATGTGCACTTACGACGGAGTTGGGCAGTCAGTGAGAGATAAAGGAAGGAAACCAATGCAATTAGGTGAACCTGTCATTGTCATGAAGCCGTGTATGCGCTTACCTTTCGACCCGCGTGGTCAATTTAACTTAGCTGTACTGACTCGTAGGTGAAATGCGTTGACACTCTTACATCGTTTGAAACAGACTGTACCGCCACTTACGTTGACGACCAGAGAGCGTGTAGTAGTTATGTTGGAAGTCTTGAAGCAATCTGAAGGTTCCGGTGGGGGTCATTGGTTGTCCTGCATGATGGCGAAGAATGCACGTGTCTCGAGCATGATGGGACATAGCAAAGCCTTATGTCGAAGGGAGCCCCGACTCCGCGACCGGTTTCTTCCTAGTTGCAGGTCAGAGTACCTGTAGGCATTTAAGAAGACCCTGTCGTGAATTATGCATAATGGTATGCACCTCGGACAGCACCTGCATGACAATGCATGAGCCTGGATGAAGTCGGTCGATGTCGTCGATCTGCCCTGCGTTTGGGCGTGTATGACTTTTGCCGGAGGCGAAGAGGCCGATGTGCAGATGCAGCTGCGTCAGAGTTCAAAAGAACAATTTCATGTATCCTGAAACTTGCTCTGCAGAGTCGGGGAGAGTTTATGGAAGATCAGGAGACAACGTCTGGGGTCCCCACGTCGGAAGATAGAAGGCAGATTCAAAGACGTCAAGTAGAAAGCTTGTCCGACATGTCTCAGGCGCGTGGATGACAGAAATATGCTTCTCAGGGATAATGCTAATCATATCACGATGATGGAGATCGATCGAAGGAGCTTGTGTCTGGTACACAATACAGTACAGAGTGACATGGAAAGTGACATGAGGGAAATAGGGCTCTGACGTCGCTTGGTGCTGTTGAGATGCATTCGTGTCGGTGACTCCTGCGAATGTATCTATTGTGTGTTGTACACGACGGGAGAAGTCGTCCATCTTTGGTACAGGTTGAGCCTATGACTACAGCCAATGGATTGCATGAAATGTAGCAGTGTGAGGATCGATTTTTTTTCTCCCTCGTTTCATAGTGACATACGTACAAGCCTACAAGGTCTCAGTACCAGACGCAGGTGAAGCATTGATACTATTGAGCGCTGACTTCGCGGCAAACGGAATCCACTCAAGCGGGTCTCGGCTTTGCTGCCCGTTCAGACCGCACAGAAACCTCGGATCCGTTTGGTGGAAGAACATCTACAGCATGGTTTCTTCTTTCTTATTATTGTCACGGCAAAGGGAGTTGCGGGAATAGTCCAAAGATGAACGATTTCGGCCCGTGTTGAAAGTACAGGCAGTGAGTAGATGTACCTTACAAGAGTAGTAGGTACATGGAGCCGCTCGAGAACGATTGACGATAAAGATTCGGTTCTCCGCTTGCGGCACGCAAATGACAACAAAGCCCCAGGCACGAGGCTGTCCACTTGCAGCTGTCGATGCTCTCCACCCATGCATAATCATGATTCTCCAACGCCACGTCGCCGTCGCCGTGGTCGTGCAGACGGGGAACCGACCGTAAAGGATCGCGCTGATTGAGGCTCCGAATGGACAGATGACATGAGGGCTAAATAAGTTGTAACTACATCTGCGGCGCCTCCGTTGTTGGAACGCGAGGCTTGACGCGCATACTGAGTTCAGAAATATGCCGCACGCAGTCGGTCGTGACACTCAAGCGTATCAACATAACATAGTCCATGCTACATGTATGCTGTATGGGCTCCTACAGTCTCGCATGGGTTCTTGCCTCATGTTGCGTGACCATAAAAACAAATATCGCAGGAGGAGTACATGTACTGTATTACAATGAGTGACCTTAACGGCAGGCACGCAGGAGCGACGTTGATACCTATTTAAATAAATGTCTCGCGGAAATGGAAACTGCGAACTGTGAAGCTGCAGTGATCACCTCATGCAGTATGGGTCCCCGCTTTTAACAAACCGCCGAATTGGGCAGCCGCTTCTCCTCTCTGGGAAACGCGGGTGCAATAATCTGGGGTAGTAAAGGTCATCAATTTTGATTGACAGTGATGTGACCGGGGGGGGGGTTCTATAAGTTATCACAAAGGAATCACCTTCATTCCATTGTTAACAAAGAATTGAATCGTACGTTTCGGTATCTTACAGTCCAGAACAAGGACAATCATCATCACCGAGTCTGAGCTTTGGAGCACCTGACCTTGGACCAGGCTCCGGCTGCGAAATTGGCAAGGAAAGTTTTGGTCAATACCCGCCTTTCTCCGTGCAGTGGTTCCAGTCTCGTCCACTTGGCAAAACTCTATCGTCCAGAGGCCGTAAAACCACCGACCCTCCACTCCTGTACTCCGTCGCGCATGTCTGGTCCTTCTCTTAGCCCCTTCTAATCCGTCTCTGCATTGGTGTGTACCGGCATCTATCCGACAGATCCAGACTGTATCCTTGCTTTCGTTTCTGCTCTTCTTCTTCGAAACATCTACCACAAACCCTTGGAAAGTGACGCCGTCATCCTTGTCGACGCCGACGCAGTCACGCACGCTCAAATACTGTACACCACACGACTATTCAATCAATCGCGAACTTGAGGCATGATCACCTGCACTCGTTCATAGCCATACGAGGGCGCAGTCCGTGAAAGAGAGAAAGAAAGATTCAGGAGGATACTAATAACAACCACATTCACATAATGGCCGAAGTACTTTCGGTACCACGCAAGCCTGACGGCCAGTCGTTCTATTCCAGCTCGCCGCTCAAACGATCCACAAGGTCCTACTCGTCCTTTTTGAATGCAAGCGCTCCATATTCTTCGATCAGCAATGGCTCGCCGCCGAGCTCAGAACCACAAATCGAAAGACCATCAAAGTCCCTACCCTCTTCTACCGCTACCTCGGCACACCACTCTTTCACCGACCTCTCACAAATAGCCTCCTTTTCTTCCACACCCGCTAGTAGCATCTCCTTTGACACTGGTGACGACGACGACGACGACGACGAAATTGCCTTTCCTTCATATGATGGAGGTGTGAAATTTTACCATGTCGACGAGCCGCTGGATCTTCCGCCCAGTCCAAAGCCAGAAGAATTCGAAGACAGCGAGAGTGAATACGCAATACAGGATAATGATTCATCTAGCACCACCGGATCGACCAGGTCCGACTCACCACTTCCTACCCCCGCCGTAGCAGACGACACGGCTGTGAAACAGGCACCCTCACGACACGTCGATTACCTCTCCCACGATTGGCGTGAAGAAGATATTTGGTCATCATGGAGACACATCGTTTCGCAGCGAAGAGTCTATGGACAAAGATCGAGGCTGGAAAATGCATCATGGAGAACCTGGGCCAAGGCCAAGAACCATTTGCCTACTGTTTCGCCTGAAACCCTGAACTGGCTCAAGGAGAGCGACGTCACCTGGCTTTACGGCCCCCTTCAACCCGCTGTCACTCACCCGGTCACCCACAAATCCTCCGAGAACTCTCCACACGTTCTTTCTGGCTCATCCTCCGTCACTGCCATGGCCAAGAAGCCCATTCTGAAGAAGCGAAGCATGTCAGAGGTTATGCTGCAACGATCAATTTCGGCCAACTCTCTCATCAAGCAGGCTGCTGCTTCGGTACAGGCTCAACAGTCTCTACCCGTGACAACCACAATCAAGCCAAGACCAAGCTTTTCGAGAGCAGCTTCCGACTTTGTTCCTTCGAGCGCTGCCTCCAATCCCATAAGCAGGGATCAGCTCGACTACTTTTCTTCCAAGACACACTCTGATGGTGACACACCTGGAGGTGACAGCGGTAAGCGACATATCAGATTCGATGACAAGGTTGAGCAGTGCATTGCCATCGACTGTAAGGATGGCGATCATGATTCAGATGACGACGAAGATGAGCAACAAAATGACGACTCCGACTCGGGTTCAGACGAGGGTGTGATCATGATGAGGAAGCCTAGGAGGCGGCGCGCTACGATGAAATCCGTCTCACGCAATAACTCTGCATCACGTAGCATCGAGAAGCTGCCCGACACCACACTTAAATACAAGGTCGAGTCCCCAGAAATGCCTGCTCACCTACCTACACCTGGACCTGGTCTTTCTCGCTCATGGAGCACAGGCAAGCTATCCCAGTCGGCGTCTGCTGAGACCTTGAAGCCTTCACACTCGTCGTCTAACTTTCTACTACCACAAGAGGACGAGAAGGAGGACCAGAAGGAGGATACTTCGGACTCGGACTCCTCGTGGACGCCACCGCCAGAGGCATGGAACCGAAGGGACAGTGTGGCCGTTGCTCGTGCACGATCTGAGGGTGGCTATATAATCAGGCCACACCACGATGAGGACGAAGAAGAGGAAGAAGCAGGTCCGTCAGGCCTTCGTCGAACACCATCAGGCATGTTCATGCCATACGAAGAGGATGAGGACGACATCATGGCGTCAGAATTGGGACTACTGGGCAAGGTCAATGAAACCATCAACACTGCCAAGGATATAGCCCACGTAATCTGGAACGTCGGATGGCGCAAGTGAATGGGTTCAAAGGCGCAATCGGAGGAAACATGGATCGGGCACAGGACGAACAAACATCTGCGGATCCAAAATGGTCGGTCGCATATACCCCATTTTCGGCGATTCGACTTCCAGCATTACGGCACTCAGGACATGCAGGAAGAAGCAACAAGCAAGGGAAAGGAATCGGTGTCAACAATACATCCAGCCATGGCTCACAACAATGCCATTGACGCTTCTTTATAGCGACAGTAGTGTTTTGATCTTTTATGAGATTCAATCTGGAGCGTTGCACGAGGAGAACAAGGCAAGCTTAGGGAGCTTCGCAACGGGCTGACTGCGACGAGCTGATTTTGCCCGCCGTGTCACAGAACTAATATAATTTTTTTGTCGTCACACGACCAACTCCTCAATCCTCCGCTTCTTACATGCTTTTTGTTGTCGTTTTACCCCACTCCTGATGCGATGCGGTCCAAGCCACTGCATGCTGTGGACCGACGTTGTGCAACCCAAGCAAAGTCCGGATGCCATCCCGTTTGTGGAGTAAGTCGGGCGCGAGTCATGTGGAAGCTGAATCTGGGAACCGGCGGCTTCGCCAGGTCCGACGTCGATCGCGCGCGTCGATCAATCTCCAATCCTGAACAATTGTTTCAGCCTTCTCACAGCTATTGCGCTCGTCAATGATATCGAAGACTGTTCATGACCAGTCGCGACGTTCTTTGACATTCTACACATGAAGCGCACATTGTAACGACCCTTCTGTACAAAAGTTTACTGTGTGCGAAACGATCCCGGTCCATCTACACCGACAATACCCGGCATGGACTCTCAACCAGATGTCGCGACAGTAGTCGCTGGCATGGTCAGCGAGAACGAATCACACCGCAAGCTCGCGGTATTTCATTTACAAACCCTCCTCTCGGACCCTGAATTCGCAGACACATTCGTTCAAGGCGATGGACTACCCGTCTTGCGCCGGATCATCCTGGAAGATAACGCAAATACGCTAGCCTACGCACTCGGCAGCTTAAACAGATTACTCGAGCAAAATCTTGGTTGGGAAGAAGTCGGCAGCGAAGTCATTGGACGTGTAAGGACAGCCGAATTGCTGCTCCGATCCGGTGAGCAGTGTGAAGATAGGCAACATCACTGACACACGCAGTAGGCTGTCGAACTGATAGTCGCACGTCCTCTCATTAACGTCCTTCGCAACGCACTCCACCTCCTCGTCCTCGTAGTGGGCAAGCCATTGCGCTCAGACGAGGCCGGTTCGCGACCCGGAACTGCGAACAGCACGTCTCGCCCAAACACCGCTGGCTCGGCGCAAAGCCACGGCTTCCGCGCATTGAAACCCTCACTCCGCGACCATGAGGAATTCCTTGACTGCCTAGTGGACAAGCTGTCGTCGGCCGATCACGCGCTGTGCGGCAATGCTTTACGACTCATCAATGCTCTCTTGCGCGACTCTGTGGTCAATGGCGGCGAGAATGACTGGCCGCGTTTCCTGCGCAGGCTGCAAGAGCTGGGAATCATTGACGGTGTAGAGTTGTTGATGCGCGGCGACGCGGTTCGTGATCTGGCTGATCCGATACTGGAGTTTCAACGGCTGTATAAGGTTCTCTTGAGGAGGTGGAGGAACGTCACTGTGGATATGGAGAGGGGTGAGCATCGCAAGGCGCTTACGAGAATCTATGCTACGAGCTATCCGCCTGGGTTCAAGAGGCGGGGCAGTAGTAGGGTAGAGCTTGCGCTGAGGGCGAAGACTGATCCTGACACTGCGGATGCGTCCAATATGTGGTCGAGACTCGGATTCCAGTCTGAGAATCCGGCTGACGACTTTGAAGATGCGGGCTTTCTTGGACTGATGGATTTGGTTGCGTTTGTACGGAGGGATACGGATGCGTATCAGAAGATTCTACTCGAGCAAGGCGTGCAGCAGGCGCATCAGAGATGCCCGGTTGCGAAAGCGAGCTTGAGGGTCACAGCGATATTGTATCAGCATTACGACATCGAGGAGGAGGGACGACTGTCCACGGTACCCTCTGGACCCTTCGAAGACGAGCACTTGGAGTGGGTTGTGCAGCCGCTTATCCTGAGATGGGATCGCGTACATAGTGCTGCGCTGTCCGCTTTTCTGCGTCTCTGGACAGCAGCCGGCGCTGACGTACACGAATTCGAGAAGATCGACGATTTGGCACGGATACTGATCTCGCGAGCGCTGGGTGACATCGGGCGCAGAGCGACGGCAGAAGAAGCAGAAGCGAAGCTCAACTCGGCGACGCTGCAAAGCGTGCGCAAATGGCAGCTCGAGGATCTAGACGCTGTCTTCGAGCGAGGCTGGGGAGCTGACCTGAGGTATGCAGCATCAGCCTTGACATACACAGACGAGTAGAGGACATATGACTGACAGACACAGAATCGCACGCGAGCGTCTACACAAAGAATCGGTGCAATTCATGCAAGAGCAACGAATCCGCTGTCTGTTGACAGGCGCCTGGTTCCCGTCCATCACCACTTCCAAGGACGCTTCGAGGCCCGAAACACCCTCCTCGCTAACGACACCCACGATCTCATCATGGCGCTTCGTGCAACTCTCCCCGTCGCGACGCCACGTCCACCACTCGACGCACGCCAAGAAACCCGACGCCAACCCAGCGATCAGCGAGATGCCGCAGCGCATCGACGTGAACAACATCTCATCCGTCGTCTCGAACGTGCGCAGCTCAGACATGCCGTCGAGTCTTCTGCACGCGCCGACCGACGACGACGCGGAGAGGAAAGCCAACGGCACGGGCACGGGCACAGACACACCGCCGGCGAGGATAACACAATTGACGATCCACGGCACCAGCAGCGGCCCGCGGCTGACACCGCGGCCCGAGGACGAGCGCACGCTGCTAGAACTACAGACGACCGACTCGACGCTGGCGTCGGAGTGGTTGGACGGGTTACTCATGTTGCTGGACCAGCAACCCATCACGGCGGAGACGCACAAGATGATCCACGCGATCGAGGACTGGGGGCTCAAGGTCCGGATGCTGAGTCTGGAGTGGGACGATGTCGAGTGGAATGACGGTGACGCGCAGGAGAAAGGGTTTGTGCCCCCGAGCAGGGACGGCGTGGGCAGGGATTATTGGTATGATATGGGGATTAAGGATTGAGGAGTTTGATCCTGGTGGGCTGCAGATTACCCGTAGCCTGAGGCTTATAGATGCTTGGAAGTCTTTTGAGACGTTCGAGACTTGGCCGTTCGTATCGCGAGATCGGTCGGGAGATTTTGTCGTTGCCAGTATGTGTCCGTGGTGTGCATGTACTCGAAGCTACGTGGAAGGCGATTACAGCCAAACTGACAAGGGTAGCGTGCCTTTGTCATGGCTTCGTCTTGTTGGTCTATCTTCGTCGTCTAGAGCTTCGATATAGACGTGTAGCCTTCTGACTTCTAGAGTAGAGACTCTGCGTGGATGACTTCCATATTCTTAACGCTCTAGACGACCGTCGTCCTGCTCACTGGAACTTATAACATCGTGGCCGGAAGTCGAGTTTGTCTAGCTTCTGACTTTGATAGTGAACTTCTAGGATAAGAACGGAGAGGGTATGCGGCGGAAAGTAATGAGACAGCAATATTGATATGAGTGGTTAGAGATGCTGGTGTAAGGAGTCTGGTTCTGGATGCGATAGAAAACCTAGATGCAGTAAGCATCGCCATTCGCATGGCAAGATCCGTGGGGGTTGTCGTCGCGGTGCCGCCGTGCACTTCAGCGGCAGGAAGACGCGAGTTCTAGAAGGTCGCCCTTTGTTGTCACGATACCGTTCGTTTTGGACGGCAGTAGGAGAGGACTTCTAGAAGCAATATTGGTGCAATGCCGTCTTTCGTGTGGCTGTGGACTGTTGTGAGGTTTCCTGTCGTGATACCGTTGGCTGGGTAAGGCTGGATGCTGAGGACGATTTCAACGGTCGTGAAAGTGGGAGGTGGAAGCGAAGGGTGGTGACCTGTACCTTTCGATTGTACTTACTTTGTGATCGATCTATCCATAGCGTGGAAGTATCTCTTGAGAATACTATCCACAAGGTGAAGCCAAGCCGAGCCAAGAAGGAGGACCATCGGTGCGGCATAGCATTGTTTGACGGCGGATGTTTGTCCATAGTGTTTGTATCATGATCAAAAAGATTTGACACGTGCAATATATCCCCTTACAAGAACAGCAACAGCTGAACCTATTGACCATGTGGCTAGCAATTTGTACGATGCCATCGATAAGAAGGCGCAACGTAGATGACCGATGTAGACAAAAGCGACAAACCGCTGTCGGAGATTGGCGAAGGCCACACTTTATCAACATGTTGCACAAGAATTGTCATGTACCGTGATAGCCGTATTCAGCTTTGACATGTTTGCAGCTGCATCGTCACCTCTGCATGACGGCGTGCAGTAGGACGGGCTCGGATCCGGACTGGCGTTTGTTGGCACGAACGAAGAGATTGGTCGTCTGTGCCCGGAAGAAATCATGTCGCCGCCCGATGACAGACAGCAGTCGGCCGCCGCGAGTGTTTTGGTCGCGTTTGTATGCAGAGGAGACGATATGTCATGCGTCTGCGTCTGAAAGGTCTCGTCTCCACTTTGTTATTTCGGACGAGAAGCCGGAGCGCTAGAAGGGGGTTTCCGTAGACATTGTTCGTTCTAGCTCTTCTAGCTGCGGAAGACGGAAGCTGAATATTTTTGGTTGGCAGGATATACCGAAGCGGCAGGATTCGTTCAGCTAAGCGCTGAGTTCGAAGGATTGATTTGATGCGTCTGCCATTCGTACGAAACTTGTAGCTTTCGTATGATGGGTCTCGGTTATGTGAGGGGAATATGCGTGGGTATTCGCGTCTCTTGCTCGAGCAACCAACGCAGACGCAGACCGCATGCTGTCAGTGGTTCTGCACTCCTGCTAATCCTGTGGAGCTTTGCATATTGGCGTAGCACAAAGTTTGGTGGATTGCGTCCTGGCGGTAGTATTTGACGGTGATAATGGTTCTGTGCCTACAATTAGCCGGACAGACCGAAAAGACGCTGGACAGAGCATGACAAAACTGCTCACCATCAGACAGCCACATAACGGAAAATAGTACTTAGCTTGGGCTCTGAGCACTCAGGACCGATGCTCCAGTATGAGTCTGATTCTTCAAGAACGGCGTATGATCGCTCTTCTGACCGCTGACTGAGATTGTAGGCGCCGTGCTTCCTGTGATAGATTAATTCTTGTCTGATAGATTAATTCGCGTGTGCCGGTTTGGACCAGTCCGCCGACGCATTAGGCAGCATCGAGGTTGGAAGCTACTGCGAGGCTAGCTCGGTCGGTCCACGTGGCACGACAAATTCTTGACAGCCAGGAAAGCCCAGAGGCGTGGTTAGAGTGGAATTTCTAGACCACAATCAGCTAGATCTGCTGCAGCTACAGGGGAGCAACATGAAGTCTCCATCAGTTTTGCTCATTTTGTTTCCTTCCGCTCGCAGATCTCCGGAGGTCGTCCTTTGCCCTTTCCCACTGCAGACAAACACGCAAACACGCGACTCTTTGAGGAAGCAACGACCGGCGATCACCTGCTAGTTTGAACGATCGATCAGCAACATCTCAAACAAATTGCGTAGTGCCACAACGATCAATCTGTAAGTATCTCAGTACATTTCTGAAACGCGGCATCATACAATGATGATCTTCTAGCGACAGCGGCACACACAGATGACTGTGTTCGGCGCTTATCGGTGGTCAGTCTGCCATACCATGCATACCATGCCATAACGACTGGAGGCTTGGTTCTGTCGTTGCAAACGGGCATCTGGCCGTACATTTCGAGCTCAGCACGGCATGCACTCACTACGCGCAACAAACCCTGCCGGCTACTCCGATTGATCGTAGTGGTGACTTTCGCCTGATATAGCCGTCGTTTGTCAAGCGCTTCGATATTCTACCGCGATGGCTTCTGTGGCTTGCTACGATTCGCTCGATCGAGTCCAACATGCGGCCTGCATTTTAGCCCGAGCGCTTTGGAGGTTTGTAGTGGTCCTGGCCCCTTGCATACATGTACCTTAGTCGTACAGCAACTTGTCAAGCTACCTTGCATGCCGGTGACGAATTGTGTATACGCGCTTTGACTCGTCATTTGCTACTTTATTCCACACAGGTGGGAATCATGGCGTCAAATTTGGATTCTTACACTACATATATCTCACGAAACATGCCGTCTGCTGACGAGAACGTCTCAGGCTATCAACCCGTGTGCTCGCATCCCACACTCCCTCATCCATCGATCGACCTTCATACAGGCAGCGAAAAGGCACGGCAGGGCGCATCTTACCGCAGCTTTACGCACCCACCCACAGCTGCAACTGCCACTACAACTGCTCTTGGTCCAACGGCCGGCGTGACTTGCTGCAACCTCTTAATCCACTCCCTTTCCATCCGTCAGTGATCGATCACTGCTGCCTTACGTATTTCGACCCTCTCATCTCCTCCTTGCTTTAACATCCTTTCATAAGTCAATCTTGCGCTCCCTGTCTCACTCGTTGGCCTGTTCAGACTTTGTCACAAGATATTTGTGAGCTCACCACATACACGCCTCTGGAACTCCTGATCCCTGTCCGTCTCCGGGACCGTTCCCATTTGACAGTCGTCCAGGTGAGTGACCAATCGCCCCGCTTCCGTTCCAAGACACGATCCAGACTTGGTCAAGCGGTCGACAAATCTTAGTCCTGATGATCAGTTGAATGAGCATAGCCATACTGACCTCTTATACCAGAAGCTGCCGAACTTTTATACAATTGTTGTTCGCAAATACAAACTGCCTCACCATGTCATTCCAATCACCAAAGAACTCACTTGCAATGCTCACTCCATCCATTTCATACACCGACAGACGACCATCTTCGCGAGACTCACTATTTCCTGGACAGGCTCAAGTCCCAAAATGGGGTCTTCAGGGTCTACGCCGCAGGCGCCAGTCTCACATCGAACGAACCGTCACTCCTGCCGAAGCTGTCTGGTTTCTTACTCTTCCTGAAAAGATTCGCAAGTCTCAATTCTCCAAGGAGGAACAGATTCTCATCAGAGCAAAGAGCGAGCTTGCTCTATTGAATGCCTCGCCTGAATTTCGCAACATTGCCGACGATGCTGTGTCGATAAAATCGACCCGCAGGAAGAGTTCCACCTACGACTCGCCTTCACGCAAATCGTCTATCCCTTGTGTTCCATCAGTACCGGAAAAGTACCGCAAGGATACCGATGAATCCGATTACAGCTTGTCTAACAGCTCCACCACTCCCGACCTGTCACTGCCGGTCAAGTACAGCAATGCTCACGATTCCATGCTTTCACCGGAGCTGATGCTGGGATCGAATGCACCGACATTCCTTCGCAGTCCAACCATTGGCAGCGCCCCATGGGATCAAGAATCGACAACTCGTCCTACAACGTCATTGAAGCAACGCACAGCATCCACCACTCGCTCGATGATGAAGACCACCCAACGTGCTCAGCCACCACCACCTCTTCAAATCACCTCAGTTACCTACACCAAGCCATTGTACCTCAAGGACCCAAACACCAAAGCAATGCTGCGCGAAACTCTTGCCACACCGGCAAAGTTTGAAGAGACACTGGCTTTTGGTTTCAAGAGAGACGCCTCGAGACCGAGGACTCCTGGAGTCGAACTCTACAGCCCTGGTTGTGAGGTCAAGGAGCACTGGCTAGAAGCCAACAAGAGCGAGGGAGACAGCATTGAGCCGGACCTGTCGTCAGCCGATGAAACAGAGGGACCCATGACACCAGACTTCATCGAGCCGAGGATTGTCAGGCCAAAATCAGTCTGCTACTCCGTCAAATCTAGTGTCTCAGCCGCTCCTTCTCCCAACGTCAATCGAGCAGGCTCTAACACTTCGCTTTTCGAGGATCTCATGAACCGCGATATGACTCTGCGCATGACCCTCACCAAACCCGAATTGAGAGCCTCGGATGAGGAAATCTATGGTCGCGATGATGGCTCCATCCCATCAGACGTCTCAGTTGATGAAGACCTCCTCGCGCCGGTAGCTCTAACGTATTCTGACGACGTCAGTGGTACTTACGGTGCCTTTGCTCAAACCATGAGTAGGAAGAAATCGGTCAAGGCGTTCTGGTTCAAGAAGTGATTTTTCTATACCCCACTTTGGATTTCGTCGTTTCACATTTCGAGTATCTTAGCGTTTTAGCGAGAGCACAGGCAGTCGCCAGCATCAGGCACCAGGGAGGAATTGACCTCGACCGATGTTTGTGTCGTCGTAGGTCGACTGTATGTATCATAATAGTATAGATCCTGAGGCTGCGGTCTCGCAAGGAAATTGGAATAAAGCCGTGTATATCAATCAATGCTTCGAATCATACTTCACCGTCTTCGGGTTGTCCTATATCGTGATCTGTATCGTAGCTGTCATTTTTCAGACCTTTACGCGATTTTGTAAGGCAGTGGGAAAGGGGCTAATAGTTTCGCGTACCGTGGAAAAGTCGTGATCAAGGGACGCTAATCCCCTTAGTGCACTACTCTATTTTTGCTTAAATTCCAGGTCCGGTCGAGTCTCACACAACCTGACCGGGACCTGAAAGCGTTCCTGCCCGGTTGAGCCTCACGTATTGCTCTTTCTATATTTGGACTTTATCCAGAGTCTCGCATATCTTGCCAGATACAACGGTATAAGCGCAAAGACTATGTACTGTGCCTGCATATTACAGTCAAATTATACTTAATTGTATCGGCTACCTAAGGACACGTGCTCGTCAGAAGCGGCAGCAGCAGCAAGGAGAGTCGGGTGGAGCTTCCCCTTATTTATCATTTTAGCATCTCACATCGGGAGGGGAGAAAGCAAATAGAGAACTGTGCTCCGTGGACACAACAGTTGTCTCGATAATTGCTTTTGGTACGAACAGAGCTCGTCTTCAAGACACAATCAACCGTGTCTACGATCTGTTTCTCAGCAAAGGTCAATTATACTACATCTATTTCGATACCATTACTTGTTCTACCTCGCCGAGTGCCAAGCGGTGGATTCCCGTAATTAACGTCTTGTACAACACCCACCACACCCACCTTTTGGGATACGATCAAGCTAGCCAGCACCAATTCACCCCCAGCGCGATAACAATCCTGCCATCCGCAAACCTGGCGGCCTCAGCATCTTCCTCGTCTGACAACCCATCATCAGGCACACGCCGCAGAGCGCAGTCCAACGCCGCGGGCATCTACAATGGGTCTGGAATAGCGGACACCAGCAACGACTCTGCTTACCCCCTCTACACGGATAGAAAGAGCCAGGCGCACAACCCTGAACCGATCCATATAGACCACCACATGTCGCTCTCGCGTTCCCCTTCTCCTCAGCGCAAGGGTGGCTGGAGTACCCCCGGGTTATCGACACCCAGAAGGTCGCCAAAGCCATACAACATGAACAACGGCCACGATGTCACTTGGGCATCTGCACAGGCGCGGAGTGCGCAAGTCAATGGATACCCGAAGCAGAACAATGGCTATGGTTTTGGATTCATTGGGCGACACATGCGCAACTTTTCTGCCAGTCTGCCTACCTTCAACCATCAGGACGATGACAGGTATATGGAGAAGGAAAAGGCTCGAGGTGGTTGGAGGGCCGCGAACAATACATCAGTGAAAGGGATGCTCAATAGATTTGGGAGGATGATTTGGAGATTGAGGTTACGGGTGATACCTTTGCTGGCGCTTTCGATTCTGGCCATGGTCTTTTTCTTTTCACGTGAGTGGACTATACATCCATTCGCAACTCTCTTCTGACGTTCACAGACATACGATACTTCTACAGGCGGGTGTCTTGGCTGGGCGGTGGAAGTAAATTCGTAATCATTCTGGCCGCAAACCAAGGAGGTGGTGTCATGGAGTGGAAGGGTCCAAGGGAATGGGCCATTGAGCGAGACAGCGTCAAGAACAAGAAGAAATATGTCACAGAATGGGGCTACGAGCTGGAAATTGTCGACATGAGTACCAAGAAGAGATACGCGCACGAATGGAGAGAAAGCTGGGAAAAGGTGGACACCGTTCGTAATGCGATGCGGAAATACCCCAAGGCGGAGTGGTGAGTGTACACACCCCGAAGGCTAGTGACTAGACACTGACAGATCATAGGTTCTGGTGGCTGGACCTCAACACCTTCATCATGGAACCCAGTTACTCTCTACAATCGCACATCTTCAACAACATCGGCCGCAACACCTACCGCGACATCAACCTCTACAACCCGCTAAACATAACCCACCCCCCAACCGACGCCTACCTGGACCCGGAGACCCTTTCCCCCATCGGCGACGGCAAACCTAGCAGCATCAACATCGTCATCCCGCAAGACTGCGGCGGCTTCAACCTAGGCTCCTTCTTCGTGCGCCGCAGCAGCTGGACCGACCGACTCCTCGACATCTGGTGGGACCCGGTGGCATACGAGCAGCGCCACATGGAATGGGAGCACAAGGAGCAAGACGCCTTCGAGTACCTGTACCGGAACCAGCCGTGGATCCGCGCCAACACGGCCTTCATCCCGCAGCGGAAGGTGAACAGTTTCCCGCCAGGTGCGTGCGGCGACAAGGGTGATGACCCCTACATCCATTACCAGGAACGGGATCGCGATTTCTTGGTCAATATGGCCGGCTGTGAGTGGGGACGCGATTGTTGGGGCGAGATGTATAATTATCGCGAGTTGAGCAATCGCTTGAACAGGACGCGGTGGGAGAAATTGAAGGACTGGGTCGGCGGGATGTGGAAGAAGAAGGAGGAAGGGAAGAAGTCGTAGACTGATGATGGTTCTATTTCCTGGGCATGGGTTCGCTTCGACTGACTGATTTCGCTGATTTTGATTGGCGGTAACACATGGCGTGGTTCAAGGCATTCAGGCGACTCGTCGTCGTGTTACAAAGGATATCCAAGCAGGCATATTTTGGACATATCTATGCATTTTCGAAACGGGCCGGCTGGTATGCTATAGCTTTCCTTTCACGATCGGGCACTTGGAGGGCAGATCAATCAGAGCATACGATGTAGAATGTCTGCCAATATGACATCTTTCAAACGACCGACGTCTCCAGATCTACTAGGCACATCAATGCACAATTGCCAGAAAACGGCGCTTTGCTCGCTTGCGAGATTATTGATATTTCGTCCTTGAAGGTCCAGTATTGAGTACTTTAGTCGTCAACACTGACACCAGCTTCGTCCGCATCCTTGGCTTGACCCTTCTCTTCCACTTTCGAAGTCTCTGTTCCCTCAACCGATGTGGCACTTGGCGTTGTGTCTTTGTCCTCTTCCAGACCCGGGACTGTAGATTCGTTCGTTTTACTCTCTGTGTTCTCCTCAGCCTTGTCACCGGTCTTATTCTCGGCCTGATCTTCGCGACCATGCTCGGTTTCTACTTCGTCTTCCACCGGCTCGGCCACCGTCGCCTCTTCTCCTGCCTTTGACACTTCTGGTTTGTCTTTCGAGGCTACTGACTGGTCTTGTGATACTTCTGACGCGGTGGCCTCGGACCCCTCTTTATGACTCGCATCCTTAGACGCGTCGGCTGATGTGTTTGTAGGTTTTGTGCGGAATGGTAGCTCGGTCTTTTGAGCGGACTCAGCGGGCTTTGTCGACATTTCAGAGTCTGCTGTCGCAGCTTTGGTACTGACTTTCTCGTCTTTTGACCCGCTCTCTGCCGCTGCTGTGGCGATGCTCGACGTTTTGTCGTCTGGCGCCGAGGTCATGGTTTCTGCTTTTGGTGGTGCGGTAATTGATGAAGCCTCAGCGACTGAAGCGGATGCGGTCTTCTCTGCGGTTGCAGTTGTGGGATTCTGTTCAGCTGACGCTGTGGCTGTAGAAGTGGCAGGAGGTGCGCCGGCCGGCGTGTTGAGCGGCTTCATCTTACTCTGGTCTACAAGCACGGCAGGTTTGCCTTGTCGTTCCAGACCGATACTAGCGGCCTGAGCAGCAGCGTCGCGCATTGGATTCGAAGCTGAGGTATCAGACTGTGATGTCGAAGTCGTTGTAGTACTACTTTGCGCAGCTGCTGAAGGGGCACTGGTGCTGTTGTTCGCTGGCACAGGGCCGACGTTCTCCTTTAGCTCGCCGTATTCGTTCCATTCTTCTATCTCTTCGAGATCCTGGTAGCACTGTCAACATCTTTTCTGCTGTCTGAACAGACTGTTGTGTACATACGCCAATCACGTAACCCTCCTTCACCAAACCAGGTAGCTTCTTCTTTCCTGCTCTTCTGCCCCATAACCGGCGAGCTTTTTCATCTGTAGCTACATCAATGGCTTGAAAAGGTAGCTTGTTGGCCTTGAGTATAGTTTCGAGTCTGGAGGTAGCAGTGACAATGTGTGACGATCCTGATGTGAGCGAGGTAAACAGGAACAGCCTTGGATCGTTGTCCCATTCGGTCAGATCCATTGCGGCAGCCATGATTCTGTGCGCCCGAGCCGAGTAAATGATAGAGAAGCAAGTAAGGTATCAGAAGCTCAAGCTGACTATAGCAATCACAAGCTATGCCTGATCTGAAGCGGTGTGTTGTGGAATGAGGTCACCTTTCCCCTTTGACTGCAGTGCTTACATGGACATGTACCCTATCGATAAGACATTGGCATGTGATGAAACAACTCCGGCATGTGCCGTTGATCCAGGACCCCTTTCTCTTTCCCGCTCCTCCCGTTCTGTACAACCCAGGCCGAATTTGGAGCTTGATGACTGGGGTAAAGCGAAGCGCCAGCTGTCAGTAGTCTATATTTATTTTTATATCAGGTACCTGACCGCGTGCTGACTCCCCCAGCATACAGTATACGCGATTTCGATTTCTCGACAGGTGCCCGTTCAATTGACACATACGAAGACAGACGTCCAACATGTCGAGCCCTCCCCCGACGCTCAAGCAAAGGGGAGCCAGCAAGAAGCGAGGCACAACCCCCGGCGCAAATGGTGTCGCCGACAAGACAGATGATGTTCTCGCACAAGTTCAGCAACAGACAAAAGCTGCGGTGAAAAATGAATGGGACTTCAAGCTAGCATTCGGTATCATCACTGTACTGGCCTTTATCACACGTTTCTACGGCATCTCGCACCCCAACCAGGTCGTCTTTGACGAGGTTCATTTTGGCAAGGTAAGTCGTGCTTGATTGAGCCATTGCAGTTGCCCTTACTGACTATCGTCTAGTTCGCTTCCTACTACCTTCAAAGGACCTACTTCTTCGATGTCCACCCTCCCTTCGGAAAACTCCTTTTCGCATTCGCTGGCTGGCTTGTCGGATACAATGGCGACTTTCTGTTCGAGAACATTGGAGATTCATACATCACAAACAAGGTTCCTTATGTCGCATACCGCGCTATGCCGGCGAGCATGGGTGCGCTCACCGTATCGACTGTTTTCCTGATCATGTGGGAATCTGGCTATTCTTTGCCAGCTGCGATCCTGGCCGCCGGACTGGTTCTCTTCGACAATGCCCACATTGGTCAGACTCGACTGATCCTTTTGGATGCTACCCTCGTTCTCTTCATGGCACTATCAGTCCTCTGCTACGTCAGATTTTACAAGCTCCGACACAATCCATTTGGTCGTAAGTGGTGGAAGTGGCTCCTCCTTACCGGGTTCTGCCTCAGCTGTGTCATCTCCACCAAATACGTCGGTGCTTTCACTTTCTTTTCCATCGGTGTTCCAGTCGCGGTCGATCTCTGGGATCTGCTTGACATCAAGAGGCCTCGAGGTGCCCTCGGTCTGCCAGACTTTGGCAAGCATCTTGCAGCACGTGTCATTGGTTTGATCATTGTGCCATTCATGTTCTACCTCTTCTGGTTCCAAGTCCACTTCGCGATTCTCTCTCGTTCCGGACCCGGTGACGACTTTATGAGTCCAGAATTCCAGGAGACACTGAGCGACAACATCATGCTCCAGCAGTCTGTTGGAATCGAGTATTACGACGCATTGTCAATGAAGCACAAGGAAACCAAGGTCTATCTTCACAGTCACTATGACAAATATCCTCTCCGCTACGAGGATGGCAGAATCTCCAGTAATGGACAACAAGTCACTGGTTACCCTCACAACGATACCAACAACCTCTGGCAGATTGTCCCGTCAACCGCTATTCCACAAGAACCTGGTCACTCCGTCAAGAACGGCGATGTTGTCAGATTCCGTCATCTCGTGACCGATGCGTGGCTTCTGTCGCACGATGTCGCCTCTCCATACCACCCAACCAACCAAGAATTCACTGCAGTTCCACTGGAGGACGCCAACGGTGATCGCTTCAACGACACTCTCTTCGAAATCAGGATCGAGAATGGCAAGCCAGGTCAAGAGTTCAGAACCATGGCCTCTCAGTTCAAGCTTGTACACTTTCCAACAAAGGTCGCAATGTGGACACACACCACTCCACTGCCTGACTGGGCGTTCAAACAGGCCGAAATCAACGGCAACAAGAATATCCAGCAATCGAGCAACATATGGTACGTCGAGGAGATTCCAGCAATTCCCGAAGGAAGTGACCGCCTCAAGAGAGAGCCTCGCAAGGTCGGAAGCATGCCGTTCTTGAAGAAATACCTCGAACTCCAGCGTGCCATGTTCTACCACAACAACGCTTTGACCAGCAGTCACCCATATGCAAGTCAGCCAATTCAGTGGCCATTCCTCCTTCGTGGTGTGAGCTTCTGGACCGACAACGAGACTAGGGAGCAGATCTACTTCCTTGGAAACCCACTCGGCTGGTGGCTGTGTAGCAGTCTTCTGGCCGTCTTCGCCGGCATCATTGGCGCTGACCAGCTCTCATTGCGCCGCGGTATCGACGCCATGGATCGGCGTAAGTCCCTATCCACTCAACTCAACATCAACAGCTCGCTAACGTTGTCAGGCTCCCGTTCTCGTCTCTATGACAGCACTGGTTTCTTCTTCTTGACCTGGGCTGCCCACTACCTCCCATTCTTCATCATGGGTCGTCAGTTGTTCTTGCACCACTACCTTCCCGCTCATCTAGCATCAGCTCTGGTTACTGGTGCACTCGTTGAGTTTGTCTTCAACATTGACCCTGTTGTCGACGTTGATGCCGTCGCCAACGGCACTGCAACCATCACCAAGGGCACTAAGAACCAGTCACAGCAAGCTCGTCCATTGCGAACCAAGATCGCAACCCAGTCGCTCATGGCTACTTGGGCGGCAGTTGCGGCAATTATGGCTATCATCATCTACGCCTTCTTGTTCTTCGCGCCGCTCACATACGGCAACCCCGGTCTCACTGTTGAGCAAGTCGTTTCCAGGAAGTGGCTCAACTACGACTTGCATTTTGCCAAATAGAAGGCTAGTTAGGCGAATCAGCATTAGCGGGCGTATCGTCGTGATTCGGGGAGCATTCAAAGTAGCCTGGCAAAATGTACGAATAGGTACTAATCAGAACACATCAAAATCACCATTTATCATACTTGACTTCATGGTCGTTCATAGATGCCACGTGCCCTAGTTGAAAATACAAGCACGAAATTTGATGATATGCATGATATCGTGACTTTGCGCCAAGGAATCTGGGGCTCCTTCCCAAAAATCTCAGGTATCATCTCCTGCTTGGGGAAAGCTGCGAATCTCATTCTGCATTATTCTTACCTTACTTACAGAACAATATTCTCTCGAAAATGTAAGCGTTGTTTTCGTTCAGTGGTGAATGCAGCATCTGACATCTCCAGGCATTATATTCGTCGCGCCGCTCTTCGAGCTGTTTCCGCACAGCCGTCTACCCTCGCCTCTCGCACATATGTGACCAGGACCCCGTTTGCTCTTCGCACCCAACGTCAAACATCTCTCTTCCAAAGAAGATTCGCTAGCAATGATACTGCTTCGCCTACCGACGCCACCACCACTGGCGAGACCGTGCCACCAGAGACTGCCGAGGCAGACGACCAGAGCAATGAGTCGCCTACCGAGAACCAGTCTCCATACGAGACTGTTAAGGAGGAGCCCTCAGTCGAGGAGCAAAGGAAGACAGTCAGAGAGGAGTCTATCCACGGAAACACGAGCAACAACGAGCAGTCCACCGCCGAATCTGTACAGGAACAGGCCTCGGGTCTGGTCGATGGTGTCAGACAGCGAGCTTCGCGAGCCATAAATGCGACCAGAGATGCTGCCCGTGGTACCTTTGGCATGTCGGATCGTCACTCTTCCAGTACGGAGAGGTCGCCGGGCTCTTCATCCCCAAGCAAAATTGTTTACGTCGGCAACCTTTTCTTTGACGTTAAGGCTGCTACACTCGAGAACGAGTTCAAGCAATTCGGAAACATTGTCAACTGCAAGATTGCGAGCGATGCTGATGGCAGGAGCAAAGGGTACGCATAGTCTAGAATCTGGAGTGTGCGCACATTGCTAATTCGAACCAGATTTGGTTACGTTGAATTTGACAACCTCGACTCGGCCGCCGCTGCGATTCAGAGCCTTGACCAGCAAGTGTTCGAGGGTCGCCGTATGGTCGTCCAATACCACGTCCGCCGCCAGCCCAACGACTCGATCGGCAACAAGGCGAGGAACCCACCTAGCAAGACTCTCTTCGTTGGCAACCTTTCTTTCCAGATGACCGACAAGGACCTCAGCGACCTCTTCCGCGAGTGCAAGAACGTTCTGGACATCAGAGTCGCCATCGACAGAAGGAGTGGTCAGCCAAGAGGTTTCGCCCACGCCGACTTCATCTCGACTGAGGATGCCCAGAAGGCCAAGAAAATGCTCGAGACGAAGCAGGTCTACGGCAGACACCTGAGACTGGACTATGCTCGCGCGTCCTCCCCAACTTTCGACAACCGTCCAGATGCTGGCGACCGCGAGGACCGCCCACAACGATCTAACGGAGGTGACAGAGAGGACCGCCCACGGAGATCGTACGGAGGTGACAGAGAGGACCGCCCACAAAGATCTTACGTAGGTGACAGAGAGGACCGCCCACGAAGATCGTACGGAGGTGACAGAGAGGACCGCCCACGAAGATCTTACGGAGGTGACAGAGAGGACCGTTTTTAAAGGAGCAGAGATGGACCTGATAGTGACTGTCCAGGGTGGCTTTGCATGAGCCACTATGACATGTTGGGAAGAATAAGGGCAACCCTGAAGGGTCTGTACTATCAAAGTCGCTCTATGGCCTTGAGGTGAGAGGTATTCGGAGGAGTCCCGAGAAGAAATATCCAAGGGCCATTTGTATTATATTTACCCATTCCACCGCCATCAGGAGTAGGCGGTCTGAGTTGCTCTCTTTTGTAATCAAAACGCTTTTCTCTTTGCAACGACTCTGTTCTCGATACGCTGGCTCAATTGATTGACACCACGCTGTGATATTATTAAGGTAATCGGAATAGCATCGGCAAGCACGTGCTCCACATTGGTGCTGTGATGCGGGCCGGGAAGGAGCCTCGGCACCTTCCTCGACGCTCTCTCCGCATTTACCTTATGATCATTCATTGCCGCTTTATCAATTATTCAACACGAGCATTTTACCACACCCATTCTTTTTGGCGAGATCGAGACTCTTTGATCAGCTTTATACACTGCTCATACTTGCCCTCGTTACCATTCACACCCGAGTTTCGCAACAATCCACACATCATGAGCTTCCTCGGAGGTCCAGAGTGTAGCACAGCAGCGAACCCGCTCAGTCAATTCACAAAACATGTGCAAGATGACCGATCACTACAGCGAGATAGGCTGGTCGGGCGAGGCCCAGGTGGCTTGGGAGAGAGTATGAGGAGTCAGCAAATGGGCGGGCCCCAAGATGCGGTTCGTATAGATCGGACTCGATCATAATCATAGACTAAACCTCCCAGATGATGGACGAGTTCATGCAGCAAAATACACAAATGCCACAAGGTCCAGCGTCACAGCCATTCGCTATGGAACAAATGAGGAGGGAGCTGGAAAATTCACAACATCGAAGCGCATCACCGAACTGGGCACAAGAATTCGAACCGGGTATACCTGAGCAGCAGTTCTCGAGGCCTAACAACGGAGGCTTCAGTCCAGCGGACTTTGCCAAATTCCAGCAAGGACACCAGAATGTTCATCGAACCGCCAGTCCGCTGGGTCAACCACAAGGGTCTATGAGTCAATACAGGCCAGCCATGGGAAGCATGTACGGTGGTGGCGGATACGGTATGAGCATGGGTGGTATGGGCATGCAGCGACCATTCAATCAGAGCTTCTCACAACAAACGCCGATGCAAGCCGACTCCAAAGGCAAGTCGCGAATGGTAGAGTTGGACGATCAAGACTGGGAAGCACAATTTGCATCCCTCGACCACACCGATCAGGACGCTCTCGACCGGGAAGCAAACGCTGCCATGGAGGATCAGCTGAATGATATCGACAGGTCAGTAGAAGATTCCTTTGCGACCGAAACAGATCACTATGGTGATTTTGAAAGTATCTGGCGAGGAATACAGGCTGAACAGGAATCTCGCAGACAAATGATGGAAGAAGATCCCTTTGGCGAGAACATGCATCTGGGCGACGATATGGATCAATGGCAGAACTTTGACGGGCTCAATACGCACAACTCCGATCCACATATGGGAAACTACATGTTTGAGGAAGACAACTTTTTCACTCAAGTCGGCAACCCATTCGAAGAAGGGCAAAGAATAATGCAAGAAGGCGGAAATCTGTCGCTTGCAGCACTGGCTTTCGAAGCAGCGGTACAAAAAGACACAAACCACGTTGAAGCCTGGGTAGCACTGGGTCAAGCACAGGCACAGAACGAGAAGGAGACCCCCGCAATTCGCGCACTAGAACACGCCTTGACAGTCGACCCTACGAACCTCGATGCGTTGATGGGCCTCGCAGTGTCATACACCAACGAAGGCTACGACGCGACAGCCTACCGCACACTCGAGCGCTGGGTCGCGACAAAGTACCCTTCAATAGCTACCCAGCCTCTGAGCACCGACACTGATGGCATCGGTTTCACGGACCGGCACCAACTGCACGAAAAAGTGACCGAGCTCTTCATTAACGCAGCACAACTCTCGCCTGATGGCGAAGCAATGGACCCAGACGTGCAAGTCGGACTGGGAGTCCTCTTCTACGGCGCCGAAGAATACGACAAAGCAGTCGACTGTTTCGGCGCGGCGCTAGCATCCACCGAAACCGGCTCAACCAACCGACAATCAGAGCTGCACCTCCTCTGGAACCGGCTGGGCGCAACCCTGGCCAACAGCGGACGCAGCGAAGAAGCCATCGACGCATACGGCCGCGCGCTGGAACTGCGGCCCAACTTCGTGCGCGCCCGCTACAACCTCGGCGTCAGCTGCATTAACATCGGCTGCTACGCCGAGGCGGCGCAGCACCTGCTGGGCGCTCTGGCGATGCACAAAGTCGTCGAGCGCGAGGGCCGCGAGAAGGCGCGCGAGGTCGTGGGCGACGGCGTCGATGAGGCGAAGCTCGAGCGCATGATCCAGCAGAACCAGAGCACGAATTTACTCGACACGTTGAGGAGAGTTTTTGCGCAGATGGATCGCAGGGATTTGCAGGACAGAGTGGTGCAGGGCATGGATTTGGAGAGTTTCAGGGGCGAGTTTGATTTTTAGGAGGATCGTGTTTATATGCCGGTGAGAACGCGGTGGAGACGACGGGCTTTCTCGTGCGCGGGTCTGAGGAGGAAGGAATCGGTGGATACGTTCATTCGTTCGCTCGTTCTGTCGGGACAGATCGATTTAGATGAGTCTTCTGATGAGGATACCAGCAGTGCGAAGGAGGTCGGTCCTGTGGAGATGAGCGGTGCACTGGATAACCAAGAATATTTTGCCGACTTCGACGATTTCGTCGGCGACTCAATTCGTGTTTAGATAGATAGGGTGTATAGTCAGACATGCACAGGAACGATTCACGGAACACCATTCTTGCCTGGGTCAAAATCATTGGAGATTCTTATTCTGTCTGTACAGTGTTAACTATCTGAGCATGCAATCATGGGTATATCGTTCCTTCCTTCCTTCTGTTGTCACACTCGCTGTCTCATATGATCCCACCTTCCACCTCACCTAATCTCTGAAGCTCTTCTGTTCTGATGCGGCCTCTCAACTCAAGAACACCTAGTCCTCTATATCATCATCGCTGAGCACCAATCTCTCGACCGCATGCTCGACAGGAATGTTCAAGCCACCGCCCTCGGTCTCCATCTGCTTCCCCTTACTGCGTTCCTTGCGTCTGGGTCTAGCCTCACCATCAGCATCTGGTCGATCTGTCCACTCGCCCTGTACCATATCGGGAGAATCTGCGTCTTCGGCGTCGGCTTCGTTCACGTTCATGCCGTGACCGGAAAGTGATGTGATAGTATTGATTCGCTCGCGAAAAGAGGAGGGCGCGGTGGTCGACTGGATTTGTGCCATGTACGGTAGGCGCTCTAGTAGCATTTCTTGTTTGGCTGAGGAAGTCAGGAGGAGAGGTTTCGTCGTGACTTCGAAGTCGTTGTCTTTCGCCGATGAGGAGTCTGCTGGTGTCAGAAGCCCATTATCTGCATTGCGCCGCCAGCCCTCGACGCCCTCTTCCTTCGCCGAATTGGCGACAGCGTTTGCTCCGAGCATATTCGCGTACTCTGCGCCCACCATCTCTAGCATGCCCTCGATCTCTTCCTGTCGTTTCCATATTTTCAGACCCGTAGGGTAGAACATCTTGAACGCATCGCCCTTTTTGCCTGCATGACCGGCGTCACGTTTTACTGGATATGGAAGGTTGAATAGGAGACCGCGAACGGCAACTTGAAAGGCGATCTCATCTTGCCGGAGGCTGTCCGCTGTGCTGCCCGTGTAGCTTCTGCTACCTTGGCCGAAGCGGTCGGGAGCTAGCATATCTGCGTCACTGAGAGATTCAAGACAGCCGTTCAAGGAGTCCATCGTTTCATCCGCCATCGTGGTTGCGCAGGAGAGGGCGAAGTTCTCGTGTAAAGCAGCAACAAACGTAGGCGTATCTGTCCCGAGCTCGACTAGCAGTGCGTCTGCATCCGTTTCTGGAAGCTTAGGCCGTCGGTGTTGAGGAAAATGTGATGGTGGCTGAGGTATTGGAGCATCGCCTGTAGGATCTGTGCGCTTGTTGTACACGACCTTGCCGACAGAGTGAAAGATTCCCAATGTGCTCTCGCGGTTACTGATCAGTTTGAGCGCCTCCTTTTCCTGCTTGGTCAGAGCTGTTTCAGTCTTGCCCGCCTTACCTTTCGGCTTCGAGAAACTGATCTTAGCCGACCACGCATCTTCATCATCGCCTCTCAGGCAGAGGAACTCAAGAGAAGAAATGGCGGATCTCACATCGCCAGTCTCGGCAAGCTGTTTCAGCACTTGTGGGCCTGGTGTCTTTCGACGACCGGACTTACGAGCCTCTTTGACGACAACCAATTCAAGTGCTTTGGTTAGGTAGGTGGTAGCGACCGAATTGAACTCGACTTCGGCGGTCAATGGGTGTGAGAGTATGGCTGGCCCCAGAAGACGATGTGCAGTGAAGCTGTCTGATGCAGCAGTGCTGGTGGAGAGCAACGTCTCGGAGATAATCATGATTATCGGAGCGATTGTTTGATTTGAAGGCCGAGGCATTGCGAGATATTGTTGAATGGTTGATCTGAAGGACTGCAAAACGCTCGAGCTCTTTGCAAAAGTGTTCGGAAACTCCTCAATGAGCATAATATGCGTGCGATTGTCCGGTTTGCTAGACATTGGATCATTCATACGTGATGACTCGATGCCATGTGAGCCAACAGAGAACAGATCCAGACCGGTGTACTTGCCGCTCCGCAGTATGAAGTCCTCGAATTGAGCTGATGCCGATACCGAGTTCTCGGAACCAAAGTCGATGCTGCCAGGATTTCTCCATTCCTTGATCCCGAGACCCATGTCCTTAGCGAGCAGCTGAACAGTAGCGGTCTTGCCTGTGCCAGCAGCACCTTTGAGCACGATGATCCTAGGCCTAGCTCGCACCGAAACCGCTTCCTCAAGAAGTGCGCGGACGTCAGACAGCTTCTTCCTGTGCACAGCCAGTTCCGACAGATCCACCGGTCCATACTGCTCCGTCCATGGTCTCTTATCCTCCATTTGTGGTCTTGCTGCCACTTTTGCGCCATCTGTGGTCTTACGGAACTTTTGCGAGCTGGTCTGTGTTGATGAGCTCTCCCCGGTTGCGAACTGTTCAATGCCAAACTTCCGCTTACGATGCGCCAGAGCGGTCTTTGAGCCATTGACAAGCTCAACCGACACGTCGTTCTCATCGATCGCATCATCAATGTCCTCGGTCAGCGGTACTGCTTTGACGGGCTTCTGCGATCCAGTAGATGGCTGCGAGCTCTGCTGCTTTTGTGTCGCGGCATTGAAGAAGGAAAATATTGTACCCTTGCTCTTTTTGGTCTCGGGCTTCGATACCTTCGATGACCGTTGACTTGATTGAGACCCTTCTGGCGTAGTCGTCGGCTCAGTTTTCACTGGTTTCGCTGCTTTCACTTTCGACCTTGTTGACGTCCTCGTGGTTGGTCTCGTCTCTTCAATCGTCTCTTCTTTCAGGAGATCTTCAGTGTCATCGTGGCCGTCTTCCTCATCCGAGGATATGATGACCACGGCTCGTTTTCTGGCCCGTAGCTGGCCCATCGTGATAGAGCTGTGCTATGGTGAGTTGACATGAGTTCCTTCTACGCTTCAAAGCGACATGGTAATGTGCTGAATGAACGAAGGTTGGAGATTGGAGATTGACATAATTCAGAAGCTCGGCACGTCATTCGCCAAGAATCAATCACATTACCCTTTTAGGTAAGTTGACAACATTGCTCTGTGAACCACTAGGGAATGAAATGGGAAATAACCAAACTAGATCTTTCTAAGACGAAGAGAGTGAAAGATTAGGTACATTGCGTTGATCCCACGAAGACCGCGATCAACGAACACGAGGGCTGATGGTCTCAACTGCCCTGTCTGCATATTACAAGATGCACAAGTCCTGAACACGATGGAAGGAAGTGAAGTGCCGCATCAAAGACCCAGAAGCTTAATCAATACGTTAATGTATAAATAGAAGCAGATCGACATTATGATATTCTAAAAATTGCTTGAGAGTCCCAGTTTCAACGGAGATGATGCACGACGAATGGGCAGAAGCCGCCGGACGCGGCCCACGAACTCGGTTGAATACCGGCAAAATGGTCAGATTGTGGCAGTCGCGCCGAGGGCTTTGGGTTTGGCTTCCTGGGCAGCATCATGCCTCCACCACCCACCATCCGTCGTCGTATTCATTTGTTCGACTCTTCTTCTTGGCTTATGGTATGCTTGGCTTGATCGCCGGTGGGACGAGTTTGCTACTGTACTGTAACCCTGCAATGACGATCGCTCATGTTCGAACTAGTTCGTAGAAGTCACAAGATATACAGCCAAGTAGGTACCCAGGCAAGTAGAGTCTTCTCATCACCACAATCAAATACCAAACCATAACTTCTCAAGTCCACAACAAAATCACACCACATCTAATCATTTCCACAATGAAGACCACCATCACCGCTCTCCTGGCCGTGGCCACCACGGTCCTCGCCCTCCCTCACCACGACAACAAACCCTACACCCTGACCGCAAGCCACACAAACTCATTCGGTCTGCTGGACAAACCACTGAACGCCTCCAACGGTCTCCTTTGGGTAAACATGGCCAGTCACCCTTTCTGCTCAACTCCATCCTCAACGCCGTGCCCAAGCAGCAACCTGACCTCGTTCGTGACGTGCCCCGCGGACAAATTCACCGACCTCAACACCGTCGTCAGCGGCCAACACCTTTTCATCTCTGCCGACGGAGTCGTGAAATTCACCGATCCCAGCCAGACCGTGCCAGCGGACGCAACGATCAAGGGCGTCAAGGAGATCTTGACGCAGGGAACCAGGACGTGGTTGTGCAATTTGGATTCGGGCGAAGAGGCTTATTATGCTGTTATTGCGCGGAACGAGACGGCGCTGCCGGGCCAGGCCGATGGATCGAACACTTGCGCCAGAGCGACGTTTATTGCTCAGAGGATCGAAGAGGGCGCTACTGCTTATCAGTATGAGTAAGATGATGAAGTAAAACAAAGAAAGAATTTTAAATATTAAACCTTTCTGAAAACACACTGCTACAGAGGGGTATCATCGCTGAAAACCATTTCCCAACCTTCCAAAACCACATCCCTAAAGCTCCTCAGCACTACTCCACCCGCTCTCCACGCCCGCCTCATTCTCCTTACGTTCCCGGAGACGCCTGATAACGCCTCTATCAACCTCCCTCTCAGCCTCCAGACTAGCGATTCTGGCGCTCAATTCCACAATCTTGGCCTCTTTGGCTTTGATACCCAAGCGACTGATCTCGCGGCCTTTGATCACGCCCTGAGTCTTCATTTCGTGTCGCGTCAAGACCGCTTTGACTTCTTTCTCCGTATCGGCGGAGAGGGTTATGTTGGCGCTGTGCAAGAGGGAAAAGATGTCGTTGACGAGCACTGAGCCGGCTGGTGACGGGTCCTGGAGGGCGTCTTTGAAGCGGGACGGTGTGGGGGTTTCATCTTCTTTCTCCTTTTCGGAGATGCGCGTGAGTGTGTTCTTGGTAGATGGAGTAGGGAGCTGGGAAACGCTGCTTGATGTGCTTGGTGTAGTGATACCGCTTGTCTCTTTTTCTTGTTCGGCGCTGTAGTCTAGCCATGGCAGTTGGCGTCGTTTCACGCTGGTCGCGGGCGTGGCGTATGCGTCTGTCTTGGTCGCCTTGCGCGGCGTCAAAGGCACGTTGTCGGCGGCTGACGCCAACTCTTCTTCCTCCTGTCCTGTCAGTGGCCAGTCGTAGACCTGCTCGTCAGGGTCCGGCGAGTCGAACGACGGTGCTTTGCGCTTGTTCGGGTTAGCAGCCTGCGGCGTCGGTTGCTGAGAGCTATACGGAGGTGGCGGGGATACTGTCTTCTTTGTGCGTGGCTGTGGTTGATGTCCCGTTCCTCCACCTGCTACCGCAGCAACGTCCTGAGTGCGACCAGGTTCTGACCTCGAATTATTCAGTACCGCTGTCTCTTCGCGTGTTTTTGCATCTTCATCCCAAAGAAAGAAGCCACATCGATTTGACTCGGCGTTCTGGCAGGTGTAGAACCAGCGACCATGATTCTTCCCCTCTTTCTTGACCCGAAAGTGCTCTGCCGGTAATCGCTGCTTGCAGTTGCAGTGCCAGATACCGTCTGCAAAGAGCCCTTTTTCCTGGGTATTTGCTAACCCTCCAGACTTTCCGCGATATTGTCCCCTGCTCCCTCCGCTGCCACCTCCACCTCTGTATCTTCCGCCGCTGTACCCTGGTCGCGGTGTGCTGGAACCGGTCGAGACGCTGCGAAACATTCGGATAGGAATATTAAGTGTTGAGTCGGTTTATACTGAGATAGTGTCACAGACCAAGGAATCGTTGTAGCATACTTTGGTGTGAAAAAGCGAACGTGAAGACGTGGTGGTGATGGTAATGGTAATGGTAGTGCTGTAGAGGATTGAGTTACCGCGGTGACGTTGATAGATTCCAGACCAGCCGCCAGCCACGTGAAGTGAGGCTGGGATCCACCAGGCAGCAGAGCCGAATCCGGGGAAACTTGGACCCTTTTTCGCTGCATGAATCTCAAGAAGGAAAGTCCATCCCACAATCGGCGCCGGCCGGCTTGATAGACCACAATCTGATTGCAGAGCTATACCGCAGCGTAAGCATGAGCAACACAAAACGAACAATTCTTGGAAAGTGTTCACCAACTGCCGCTATGTCAGACTCTGGTAGGCAGTGAACATTGCTATCATTGTGACCGAAGTTTTCCCATGCCGACCTTTAGGGTTTTACTAATGAAAATGCTTGTGGATCGCCTTATCAGAAACGGTGGTCTTGTTGGTACACCGTAGATGACATTTTATTCATAAGCACCATTCCTACTTCTTCTCTTACTCACATTCGGGTCGTACTTCTTAATGGCAACCACCATGTCTCAACCACCGTCGGTTACTCACACCGAGGCCAGAGCCGGAGCAGCAGATTACCTCAACTCCCGTCTGAGCAAACCAACCGGCGCGACCAAACCGTTCGAGATTCCTATCATCGACATCAGTCCTTCCTTCAGCACCTCTTTCGCCGACCGCAAAGCCGTAGCAGCCAAGATCCACGCGGCCTGCACCTCCTCCGGTTTCTTCCACATCACCGGCCACGGAGTACCAGAGACATCACGCAATGGAATCCTCGCACAAGCAGCGCACTTCTTCAACGACCTCAGCCCCGCTCAAAAAGAAGCACTGCACGTAAAGCACAGCCGGTACATGTTCGGCTGGGAGCCATCGACCTACTCGTACGTCAACCCGGCCGACTGGGAAACCGCAGCGCAGCCCGAGACGAAAGAAGGCTTCAACTGGGGCTATGAGTCCGCCCTCGACCCATCCGGCGGCGACGGCCAGTACCGCAACCTCGACGGCAGCAGCGACCCCGCCAACAGCTGGCCGCCCGCCGCCGACCTGCCGGGTTTCTTCCCCGCGGTGCAGGACTACTACGGCCACGTCCTGAGCCTGGCGCGGCACCTCTTCCGTCTCTTCGCGCTCTCCCTCGATCTCGAAGAGTCCTACTTCGACGCCATGACGACGCACCCGGGCGGCATCGCGCGCATCCTGTACTACGCGCCGGCGAAGAACCCCAAGCCGTTCGACCCCGACCAGACGGATGCGGAAGTCGGCCTCGGCGCGCACACCGACTACGAGTGCTTCACGCTGCTGCTGTCGAGCGCGACGCCCGGGCTCGAGATCTTGAGTCCCGACGGGGCGTGGACGCCGAGCCCGGCTGTGGACGGGAGCTTCATTGTCAATGTGGCGGATTTCATGATGCGCTGGACCAATGACAAGTACAAGAGTACGGTGCACCGGGTGGTCAACCGCACGAGCGAGGCGCGGTATAGCGTGCCGTTTTTCTTTAGTATCAATTATGACGAGGTTGTCGAGACGCTGCCGGGCTGTGTGAAGGAGGGCGAGACGGCCAAGTATAAGCCGATTCGCGCGGGTGAGTATATTTTGCAGCGATTGCTGGCGACGACGAAGGAGGGCTGAACATAGATGATGATTGAGAATGTAGATATGGGATATAGATAGAAATAGATCATTTGAGCGCTCGCGCCGCCTCGCTATGCAATTCGTGAAATCGTGAGAAAGAAAGTTGTCAGCCAAAATACATCTGGTCCTTGGCCTCGTAGTAGCCCTCCATGCGCCATCTCCGCGCCGCCAACCAGGCCCGCACATCCTCCTTGCCCGTCCACCATTTCTCGTGCACACTCTTGACCCCTCCCTTGATATCCGCCATGCTGGGGTAATGGATGTTCCACTCGGTACTCAGTTGCGTCCAGGGCATGTTGCCACCATCGCCCTCGCGGCGATGCGCGTAGTTGAGCAGATTCTGTTCCGGCGTGGTCGCGTCGTAGCGGTCTTCGATCTTCAGCACCGAGAGGTAGTAATCCAGCATCCGAAGATCGGGCTTCATGACGAAGAAACCCGCATTCAGATAGTTGATGTTGGGGAAGTCGTGGCCTTCTTCCGTCGGCGGGTAGCCGTGTTCGTGGTTCATCTCAGGTACCGAGGCCATGGAGAAGGTGTCGGGGAAGCTCGCTTCGTCCGTCTTGAGGTTGGTATCGTTGTGGAGCGTTTGCTGCATTTGAACTGCCGGGTCGGCGAAGACGCCATCGAGAGGTCCGGTCAGCTCGTGATCGACGTCGAGGAAGCACACGCGGTCAAATTGGACGAGCTCCCAGAGGCGCAGCTTGGTGTAGACGTCGGCCCAGCCTTCCCATCCTGCTGTTCCCCAGGTCGCTGTAATGTGTGGGACTTGTATCACTACGGCGCCGTCTTTGCGCAGGCGGACTTGTTGCCATTCAGGCACCTTGTCGGTGACCATGACGATGAATGGGATTTCGCGGTCACGAGATCGGGTCTCCTGTGCGTGAAGTAGCTGGTATGCGAGAATGCGAGTCGCGATGAAGTAGTTGTCCTCCTCGTACGGGATGTCCTTGTTGCTACCCGCCAGAAATGTCGCAAAGGCGTACTTGTTCCGCATACCATGTTGTTGTATCGGCTCGGCTTTGTTCTCTTTGTGGCCAACCACGGGTAAATGGTTTGCGGTATCTGTGATGTGCTCCGAAATGTTTTCAACCAAAGCATCGCGTGGCTTATCGTACTGGTCTGGTAATGGCGTGATGACGAATATGAAGATGACAACAAGAAAAGTGACCATGACCCATAATGTCCTTGAGCGAAACGTGGATCGGCGAGGTGAGAGGTGGGATTCGAGATCGATAGCCATGTTGCGGGCTCTTTACAACTACAATGCAGTATATACTAGTGTAGGATATTGAAGACGGAATGAAAGGCGCAAAGGAGGCAAAGTGACGAGAGGTGACTGACCTACGTTATATGAAAGCGCATGCTACGACGGCACCATTATTGTAACCAACCAAATAGCTGGACCTTGCTTCAAAGCTAGCTGCAGAGGTCCGTATAAGGGCCGTATTCAGCAAGGCGCTGTTCCTCCCGCCAATTACTGGCCGCGAAAGATAGAGAGACATGGGTAGAACCGTGAATACGAGGCTGACCTGAAGCAAGGGACGCCTGATTTCAGCCCGCCCTGGCTTAGGCTGTGCGACGATGGCTGTGACGACGGCAGCATTCCCTTTGTGCAGGTATCGACCGATTTGCCCACGAGCGTCACATCGCACGTAAGGTGGTATCGTACAGAGTAGTAGCCCGACTTGACCAAGAGTTCGCTTCAATGCCTGCCAGGTGGTGTTGAGAAGAATAGATGAAACAAACACAACGGTGGAGATTGATGGGAATCGGCGTTGTTTCCGAAAGTCTTTAGCGCTCACTGCATGGCCATTTTGGATTCCTTGGCGGCTCGTGACTGGCGACGAAACGGCAGTATCACTATAAACCCGCAATCTCACAATCTCACCTCTAATCAATCTCTAATCTCCAAATTCCCAGCCTCTCAGGTTTTGTCCGTTTCAATCTTTTCGTCATTTGCAAGACATGAGCCGCTCTTCGGCTGTGATTGACCCTACACAGGATTATGACATGAAGAGAAGCGTGGAATACAACATGTTCATCCTACGCTTGATGCAATAAATCAACGTCTGCGATTCAATAAGCCGCTTTACGGCCCGACCTCGAGGTTGATTGCAACACTCGGCTATGCAATACTCTGTCAGAGAGAAGGACTCTGTTTGTCCTCCGGGCAAGCCGAAACATTAATTGAGAACGTCCTTGAAAACCAAGTTTTTCGCCTAGGATGATTGACATGTCTGTCAGCCACAGATGCTATTTTTAGCGACCAAGCAAGCGGAAGCGTACAGTAACGTTGCGTGAACTCAAACCGATCGACCTCGTAGCTACACGATCATATTACTACAGTATAGGCATGAGTGTTGACAGAGCGGCGGCCGTAGTTGCAACTTCTTACGAATGAGTACATATTATTTGTTCTCAATTCTGTTTTCTTCTGCATCGTGATTGTTGGGTGGCGAAGAAGTTGAGATTGTGGTTGCCAGAACTCTGCTTACACCTCTCAGAGCGCCAGACGCTCCGCCAGAAACTTCGCACGGCACTTCGCAGGCAAATCGGCATCCTTTCTTCTGGCGTTCACGGTGAAGCATCGCAGAGCGAGACACCCATGTCAAGCACAAAGGCAGCGAATAGTAAAACTCAAATGTGTGATAATCATTCGTTGGTATTGCTCATAAACATAATGTCATTATCCTCGAAGCAAATGTCATTGATCATTATCAAACATCGTCAGACCGAATGGCCGCTATGAACAAACAGTCCGTCAGAGCACTCCGCGTGTTCTCGTCGTAAGGATGGTGAGTCGTAAGAATCGTGTCGGTGGTATGCAAGTCGTAGTCAGTCGTGATCGTAAGGATGAAAAGTCGTGAGCCATATGGCTGAATGCAAGTCGTGAGTCATTATGATCCAGTTTCATGTGTGATGTGTCGTGAGACTATACCGTTGGTGCTGTCATTCGGTGTCGTGAAGTTCGTCTCGTGATTCGTTTGAACAGCCCGTACAGAAAGGTCGTAAGGAATGAAAGATTCGTAAAAGTCGTTGTGGCCAATATAGGGATCGTAGGCCGTGAGATTGTGGTGAACAGTGTTTAGACGAGTGATGCATGCTGATGCATCGTACTCCTCGTCTCTCCCTCCTCAACTCTCCTGCTCTCCTGAATCATCCCCTTGAACTGATTGACAACATCGGCGGGGATCTGATCCCAAAGGAGCGATCTTGTATAGATGTCGGCGCTATTACCTCGAGCTGCCTTCTCTGCGTGGAGGTTGGTGAGTGCTTCGGCGAGATTGCGTTGAAAGGTACGTGGAACAGCAGCGGTTTCTTGATACATGCTATAAGAGTCGTGACGGGTCATTGAGTTGTACTCGGACGGTAAGACGGCGAAGAGTTGCTCGCTTGTCGCAACAGGAGTAGTCATCGAGCGCGGCAAGTGTTCCGGTCTACCTGGTGGCTGACCTGCTCTGACCTGCCATGAGGCGGCTGACACGGACGGTGCGGGTTCTGCGGGCACGAACGTGTGCATGTTAGTAGGCGCCCGACCGGTGGAAGAGACGATATTGTTGTCACCCAAGAGCGACTCGAGAACTGTGCTCGACGCAGCTTTGACCTCCTCTGGGAAACGAGGAAGCATGAATGTGGACGAAGACTGTGATGCGACGAAAGCGCCGCAAAGCAGAAGCATGAACAAGACACTGCTAGCGACAGGTTGTTCGCCGTATTGGCAGGGCTTGACGACAGCTGTAGATAGCTTATGTTGATAGTTGTTGCTGGCAGCATGTTGTATGTGCGGCTTCTGCTGATGGTGTTGCATCTCTTGTCGGTCTGGAGTACTATTGAAGCGGTTCCAGGACTGACCGTTGACGGACAGGGCGTCCATATTGCTTGTGACCTCATTGTAGCCAGAGCTACTTGGCGCAGCAGACATGATGGGCGCGGCCGAGTCCTCTCTCTGCTCGAGAGACTGCAGCTGACGACGTAACGCGCCAGTCTCGCGAGTGTGGTTCATGATCATCTCCTCCCGCTCCAGTTGCATACCTTCGGCGACATTTCGAGCTTCCATAGTCTGCTGTATTAAATGCTGTTTGTCTTGCTCGGCGTTTGCAAGAGCAGCATCGAGCTCCTGCACCCTGTTCTCCAAGAATCGGACACGGCTTGAGAAGTCTTTCTCTTTGTTCTCGAGCTCTTCGGTGTGCTTCTTCTTGCGTTGTCTGGAGGCGAGGCTAAGATGGTCAGCTTGTTGAGTGATAACTGCGTTCTAGAAGACTTACGCTGCTTCACGGTTCCTTAGCAGACGCCGCTGGCTCTTGAGTTCCTTTCTCTCAAGCTCATTGGTTGACTCCTCAATGAGTCTGTCGATATTGACAAGATTGCGCTCGGATGGAATGTCAATCTTGGTATTCTTCTTGCGAGCCAGATCAGATCTCAAACATTCAACAGCCGAAACCGGGTGTCGACCGTTGGACACCCGCATTCGCTTGGGTATAGATGAGGCATGTTCAAGGTAGTCCTGTTCCGCTAGGGCCATCCAGTCAGAAGCGGAGCCAGGAGACAATGGTCGCTTGATGTGGTAGCCAGTGGAAGGAACGGAGTCTGAGAGCTCGTGGGTATGGTTGATACTCGCAAAGCTCGGCTGGGCCCGATCGATTTGCTCATGGTGGAATGCAGATTGCTCAAAATCAGTGACAGGAGAGTAGTCGAAGTGTACGGGCGTGCCGGAATCGGCTGGGTGATCAAAGGCCCAATGTCCAGGATGAAGTGCAGAGGTTTGAATTGGGTTGGTCGCTTCATGTTGGGAGTAAGAGGGCCCTGGGTTATAGAAGGGATTCGTAGGCGTAAAAGTAATGGGATGGTCGACCGATAGATTCTGCGTCTCATACTTCGGATGCCAATAGTGGTCGGTTTCTGACTCAAGGCCGTGCGAATCATTGACCATGGAGTCTTTACGATCCGATTGTAACTGCATGCTGGTCGAGGTAGAGATATCATGCGAGGATGCAACGACAGGTACGTCAGGTGCCATACACCGTTGCGAATCTTGCTGGTCTGCCGAAGCAGTAATAGGCAAGCTTGATGTAGAGTAGAAATAGGGAGCCTGAGAAATAGATGCTATGCATGGGAATCTTGACGAAGTGTGGCTGCAGGGGTCCAGAAGTAGCGGTGTAGGCGGCTGGAGCCGGCAAGGTTGACAGATGTATATGCGGCGGACCGATCGATTTATGTATGCTTTATCTGAACGCCACGATCATGAACATGCATGGCTGCCTGTTGATCCGGGACGTGAACTGGAAATGGGGTGTCCCTCGCCGGGTGTTGCTTGTCCACACAATGAAACAAAGTGCACGGAAGTCCGAGGCAAGAAATAAGTAGGCAGTCAGGTAGACTCGCGGGTAGAAGTCCAGGTCGCAGTCATAACATTAGTCAAACAGCGTTGACCAAGATAGCATGCACGCAACCGATTGGTGATGCGACAGTGGTAGTGAGCGTGTCGGAGCTAGTGCAATAGCACAAGGAATAGGTATCGTTCTGCGGTAAGGTATGCTTCTTCATGTGCCACTACCCGACTCGCGTAGAGCCTGTCGGGCGTGAGTGCCAAAATGATCAATGCGACCCAAAGAGGATTTGTTTGTGTGAACCACTGTCGGGCGGATATCCGTCGGAGGCCTCTTTGCCATGAAGTCGGGCATCAACGCAGATGAGGCGGTGCACTAGGGCGAGTGCGAAGTAACGTGATTGGATGAAGTGTAGGGGAGCACGGGACGGCAGCAGAGTCAGAGAGCGAGCCCAAACACGGCAGCGTGATCGTGAACCATGTGAGAAGGGAAGGCGGATATGATCGAGGCTGGTGTAGGCTGCGCTCGTGATCCAGATGCGCCGGAGATGGAGCAAGTCGAGAAGTATCAGCCAGTCGGAAGAGTGGTCGGTCATCCTTTTGCGGAACCGCCAAGTAGCGGGACATGGTGGAGATGGCTAAAGAATCACTATCAGACAGTGTCACCCTCCTGTTTCAGCTGACTTGTTTGCCATGTGCTACACACTCAATTATTCGTCGCGTCTGGAACAATAATATATGACGTCTGCATCTGGCTGATACTGTGTGATTGTTCCTTGATTGATGAATCGAGATGGTTGTTGCTTTTGCAGCCCTGCCGTAGCGATAGAGCTACCACAAGGCAGCAATAGATTTCAAAGATAGATTAGCATCATCGGACTGTCCCGAAGTACAAGGGCACAGAGTGGTGTGCGTGGCTGATCAACAAACATGAGGTCGAAGAGACATACCAAGATACATGTAAATAATGGATGGACAGGCCGACACTTTCGTCGTCGAGTGGGAACATGGAAGTCGGTCATCGTCCGGACAGAGTTCAACCGTTCCGTGGTTAAAGTGTGGCCCGTTCCGTTAGAATGCAACGGTGTTCCTGCGGATGTCAGCCCCGTCGGCCCATGTCTCGTTCTCCAGTCGTTCTTGCCATATTTGCGCATTGCACTACTCTTACGCTATCAAAGTTTCAGGACACGAACCACATCATTCAACGAACCACTCGGTCAAGCACACGAACCGTCATGTGATACTCAATCAAAGCAAGCTCATACAACTTGTCGAGATCTGCTTCTGTACGACTACATCGAACGCTCCTGTGACTGGAGTAGCTGCCTTACCAGAGCTTTGTGAGGCCTCGCTTTTCGTCATTCTTCCACATCACTCCCAACCTTCTGACCACACTTCTCTGCGAGGACCCCAAAGTCATCATTCTTTCCTTGATCTTGAGCTTGTAACACTCCGTGAAAGTTGGATGTCCAGCGTGCAAAGGTTACCATCATGAGCCAGCTCAATCCACACCTGAAAGAGACGAGCCACAACCCGCGTCTCAACTCTGGTCAACAGTCGATTCGTCCACGGAGATGTGATCATACTGTAACGCACTCCTGCCGTGCATTCAGCGCTCTGTTCGAACCGACATCCTCAAGATGATACAAGTACAAAACTTGACCTACGATAATGGACAACTTCCACTCCAGTTTTGCCGCACTACTGTTCTTGGCTTTATCGACTATCTCTTCAAGGCATGCCGAGGACCATAAGACGCATGAGATTCTCCACGAGTGGGATGCTTAGGCCGTTGGAGAAGCATCAAACAACTGGTCAAGTGAGGCCCCCACGGAGAAGGTATAAGTATTTCTGTGGTCCGAACATTTGCCGGAATCAACATTTCGGGCTTGTGGTCTAGCGGTATGACGCCTTCTTAGCATAAGAAACACGATCATCGTGTACTCACGTCAATCCTTTCCTGTACTAAGTTGGAGGAGGTTCTGGGTTCGACTCCCAGCCAGTCCATCTTTTGACCTCCTTTTGCACGGACGGTATGCAACGGCGACCCGCGTGAGAGCATCATCACGGGAGGAGATGCTAGGCTCCTCAGCCGGCGAGCGTTTCGTGACACTGCATGGTAGAAAGACAGATAAGGAAGTTCATTTTTTTGTCGTCATAGAGGCAATGACTTGACCTCTCTCCAATACCAGGTAATGCCCCAACGCCGCGCTAGCAAATGCACAGAGTATTCCCCTGGCCAAACGCCCAATACAAAGAACAAATGCAGTTCCTCACTCCATCTTGACATCCTCGAAGTCGTCCCCCTCCTCGTCCCCATCGACTTCGTCTTCTCCGTCATCGTCCGAGATGCCCTCCTCCGCAGCCTCTTCCTTGACACTCAGACCGCCACGGACGGTCTTCTCATAGACATCTGTCAACTTCCAGTTGCCTGCAAAACTGCCGCTCTTGACCAACTCGCCAATCTTCTCCAGGTTCTGGCGAATATATGCTTCGGGTTGACGCAATCTCTGCCGCAGGGTCCGCAGCGACCAGTACCGATATTCGCGGAAGCACTGCTGCAAAGCATCCAGCAACTCGTTCTCGGAGATACGCACAGCCTTCTCCTGTTGCGATTTCTTGCCCTTGGTCGGCTTGTTTTTCTCGTTGACAAAGTCCACGAAGCGGTCGCGCTGCACGACACCCGGATGGAAGCGCGTGTCGATGGCCGCTTGGATCGTCGTCGTGTGCTTTGGTTCGTTCGCTTTTTGATACCGCAACTTCATCAGGCGACGGTATTCTTCGTTCTCTACGGCGGTGACGGTTACTTCGTGCTTAAGGAAGCCTTCGAGTGCGGTCTGTTTGGGAATCGACGACTTGTATGGTTTCTTGGAGTTGGAGGGCTTGTTGATCCCAGAATAGGCTGCTTGTCGCTGCTCGCGAGTCTGAGGCACGCGCCGGTCGCGATTCCAGGCGTTGGACTTGTAGCCTGGCTGGTCCTTTTCCGAGAAGACGACGGTGTTGTTGTAGGTGGCCTTGTTCATGTTGATTTCGTATTTCTTGGGAACCTCGGCGTGATTCGGTATGTCCTTGAGTACAATCTTGAGTCTTTGCCTATCCGATGGGTCTCCTTCTTTTGGATTGTAGACTCTGACTTCTCCTAACACCAGCTCCTGATCCTCTGCTGCGTTCTGCCATAGCTCCCAAAGCATCTTCGGCACCTTCGCTAGCCACGCGCCTGACTCTTCCGCCGTCTTTGCGATTTTCAACTCGCCGGTATCCTCGTATTCGTCCTCGTCCATCATTTTGGTGTCGACTTCGTCCGCCGGATCTTGCTTGATGTGTTGCCCATCTTCCGACTTGATGCCAGAAGCCATGATTGCGGGAAAGCGATCGCGCTGGACTCCGGCGTCGATGAAGCAGGTGCGATCACGAGAGGAAGAGAAAGAGCGGAATCCAGGTCGTCTTCGATTAATTAATGAACTCAGAAGGAACAGCCTTTACGTTCAAGGTGGAATGCAAAGGCCGAGCACGTGCCAAGAAGTGATGCCTGGCTTATCGATAAGCTCAGTATGTCATACCATAGTTACATGTGAACAATGAATCGTTCATTCCTCTAACTCTCGAATAATCGATCAAGACTGGCAATGGCGCCAACTGATATCATGGCATCCGCAGAGGTGACGGAAAAGCTTCTGGAGCTTGAAGATGCTGGAGCGGCAAAGAAGTCATCGGGCTATAATGAGCTGCTGGGCAAGATCATCTCGACTTCCACACCAGATACAATCGCTACCAATCTCATTGCATACGTCCAATCGCTGCTTGGAGATCATATGACTGTTGTCGCATCTCGACAACTGCTAGCTTCATTCGTCACTCAGTTGAAGCAGATCCCGGATCCTGACGTGAAGATCGAAGTCGGTACAAACGCGATTGAGACAATACACCCAAAGGTTGTTTCCTATGAAGAGCAGGACTCACACATCAAACTCATGGTCGCGGATGCCCACGAGGAGAACGAAGATTATGTTTCGTCTGCAAAGGTGCTTCAAGCGATCACACTCGACTCATCACAACGGTCCATATCAGAGAACGACAAGGCACAGGTCTGGATCCGCATCACAAGATGTTATCTGGAGGAAGACGACGCAACAAACGCCCTCACATATCTCAACCGTGTGAAGAATGTAATACACGCAGTCACGGACACGCCCACCCGCTTGCAGTTCCAACTCTCACAAGCGCGCATCTCGGACTCACAGCGCAACTTCCTGGACGCGTCATCTACATACTACAACATCTCGCAAGAACAAGTCATCGACGAAGAGGAGCGAGTCCAAACCCTGTCTGCCGCCATCGTCTGTGCCATCCTCGCACCAGCCGGCCCCTTGCGAGCAAGACAGTTGAGCAAGCTGTACAAAGACGAGCGCGCATCACAAGTCGAAGAACACGCCATTCTGGAAAAGATCTTCCTTGACAGAGTGCTCACGACAGAAGAAGTGAAATCATTTGCTGCAAAACTGAAGCCGCATCAACTCGCAAAGACCTCGGACGGCAGTACCGTGCTGGACAAAGCCGTACTAGAGCACAACCTCGTAGCTGCGTCGAGACTCTACAACAACATCGGCATCAAGGATCTGGGCACCATGCTTGGCGTTGACGGCGACAGGGCGGAAATTTACGCTGCACAGATGATTGAGCAAGGTCGTTTGGCTGCTTATATCGACCAAATCGACGAGTTGATCTTCTTCGAGGGCGTCAGTGTCGGCGAGGGTCAGACGAAACAGGTCGGTGGCGTGGGAAAGAAGGAGCTGAGGATGTGGGATGCGAACGTGCAGGCCCTGGCCGAGGACGTGGAGAGGGTCACCACGATGATTCAGAATGAGCATCCTGAATTTTATGCTCAGCACATGGTGCACTGAAGATGGGAGAGTTTGGGTCAGATGGGACAGGCAAGAAGCATAGCGTGGCGTTATACTCAAGGACATTTGGCACCCGTAAGCATCAAGCTGCGAGACATGATACGAAGAAATGCAACGAACATCAACTCAATGCTCAGTCTCATATTCCACAGAAACTAATAAACATGCATATGACTGTGAATTTGTCTTTCATCTACATATCTGCAGTGCCGCAGCTCCTGCCTATCATACAATTCCAGGGTCCGCTATCATCCATATGTCTTAAGCCGAGTCCGCCTCAAGCTCCTCCAGGGTCTTGATCCTCAACTCCTTGACCTTGAGAATCGTGAATCGATGCTTACTCTTGACCTTCTTGACCTTGCGATTCCTCCTCTTAGTCTTCTCCTTGATCCGCAACGGCTCGCTCTCAACGCCCATCACCACAGCCCTGCAGACGAAGAACCTCTCGTCCAGATACGCCGTGCGGTTCTTCAATTCGTTGTACACGAAATGATCGACCGGCGCGCCGTTGCTGCTCAGCGATGACGAAGGCGCGGCACCTGGCATAATGTGCGACTCGCTCTGCGCGGTGCCCGTCGTAGGGTCGGTGGCCAGTATGGTGCGCGCGGTCGGTGATTTGGGCTTTGGGCCTAGGGCGCCGGCTTTGAGTGTTAGATCCCGCGAACCGATGTTCGAGGCCCGGTTCAAGCGCAAGACGTCGCCCGGGACGACGTTTGGCATCAGGAAGGGCAGGCGTAGTGTGTCGCCTTCGGTGAGGAGATAGGGCCGGTCGTGGATGTGTGCTGTGATATAGTGTGGGCTCTGGCTTTGGAGGATTGGGAGGAGGTCGCGAATGGATTGCGAGAGGGCGATTGGTGACTTCTTCGATGATGGTGGAGGGAGCGGTTGTGCTGACTGCAAATCTTTGGTGCTTGGGAACTTGGATTGAGATACCCTTGTGCTCTTCTCTTCGGAGGTCTTGTGCGCGCTGTTGACCAGCTCTTCAGGCGCATTGCTGGCTTCGGTCGTGTGACTGACTGTGGAAAGCTTCGCTGTCCATGGCAGGAGAAATGTTGGTGGTAGTTGTATCCGAGTGTCCAGCACCGCCCTTCTGAGAGATCTTGACAGCATAATGCGTGTATTAAAACCAGTAAATGCCGGTGTTTTGATAGCGACACTCGTGCTCCAAAAATTGTAAGCCATGAACTCGACTTGCGGACAATCTTCGGAGCGCCAAGAGTTCGAGGAAGTGGATTCCCAACCCCAGATTCGACTTTTGCCTCTACCTCATGCGCAGGGAACTTTCTCTCCAGGCCTCTCACTCACTGCCCGACCACACCACGAGCAATCGCCCAACATGCCTCAAAATGAGTACATGGAACGCTTCACCAAGCAGTCCGGTCGACGACTGGACCACGAAGAGCGCAAGCGCAAGAGAATAGCAAGAGAGGGTCACGATGCCTCGGAGAAAGCACAAAACTACCGCGGTCTGCGCGCCAAACTGCACCAGCAGAAACGTCACAAGGAGAAGATCCAGATGAAGAAGCAAATCCGGGCCCACGAAGAGCGCAACGTCAAGTCGTCCGAGCCCGCCGAGCCCTCCACCACACCCCTGCCCGCCTACCTGCTCGACCGCAGCAACCAGACCAACGCCAAAGCACTGTCGTCCGCGATCAAGAACAAGCGCGCGGAGAAAGCCGCCAAGTTCAGCGTGCCGCTGCCGAAAGTGCGCGGTATCTCCGAGGCGGAGATGTTCAAGGCGGTCAAGACGGGTAAGAAGACGGCCAAGAAGAGCTGGAAGCGTATGATCACGAAGCCGACGTTCGTGGGACCGGATTTCACTCGCCGGCCCGTCAAGTACGAGCGCTTCATCAGGCCGATGGGTTTGAGATACAAAAAGGCCAATGTCACGCACCCGGAGCTCGGTGTCACGGTGCAGTTGCCGATCATCAGCGTCAAGAAGAACCCGCAGAACCCTATGTATACGCAATTGGGCGTCCTTACCAAGGGAACGATCATCGAGGTCAATGTCAGCGAGTTGGGTATGGTCACGGCTGGCGGAAAGGTCGTCTGGGGTAGATGGGCGCAGATTACGAACAACTGCGAGAACGACGGTTGTGTGAATGCGTGAGTATTGTTGGTCGAAGAGGTTTCAATCATGTGCTAATCTTTCTTTAGGGTTCTGCTTGTCTAGAGTTACTCGAAACATATATTGCATTGCGCAGGCGTTTAAGGGTAGGGCATAGGGGGACCTCACTTGGTCTTGGTGATTAGACAAATACCACACAAACCTCAGCTATGATCTTGAGGTCTACGTGTTCAGCGGGAATAGGATTTGTTGACACGTGAAGAATAAAATTCATCTTTAGTGATCCATTTTTCGTTCTGCTATGAGTGCTACTGATACAATCGTGTACCAAATCAAAAGGGTATCTTTCCTTGTTGCAGAGACATCCTCAAAGAGCGATCAAGGAACTCCATATACGCCATCCAATGCAGTATGCTTTTAAGAGCATCCAATGAGAGTATCTTCCGTCATGGTTTAGAAAGAGATAAAATCTTGTTGTTGACCAAGCTCGCGACCATCGCCTTCTCCAGCCATAATGATATCTTCATCAAGATAGTCAGAATCAGCATCGTCGGAGTCAATTTCTTCGTGGTCTTCCTCGGCACTCGAGATATCAGAGTCATTGTCGTCAGAAGCCTTCTGGGCCTTGGCAGCAGCTGCCTTTCGCATATTCGTCGCGGTGTCGATATGCGGCAGTCTGCACTTTGTGTTACGACAGGTTCCTGTGTTAGTGTAGTCTGGACACTCGGTCACATGACGCTCGGTACAATGACCGCCCTTGTCACAATAGCCCAAAGTGGCAAAGTCGCGACATACAGGTGCAGAAGGACTGACGTGAAGATGGGCATAACGACAGTCCGACTTGGTACAGTTGCCGCGAATGAAATGGGTACAAGTAGGAACGCGGTTGGGAGTGGGATCATGAGAGAGATTGCAAGCTTCCTCACCAGCGGCGCATTCGCCGTGACGCAAGTAATCCTTGCAGATTGCAAGCTTGTTGATATCGTGAGTGAATCGGCAGCGGTTGCCATGGGGGCAAGTACCTAGCCTTGAGTTAGTATTTTCGCGCAATCTTGCCAGACAGTTGGGACAGGGTCTGCGTCGCAAAGATGCGACCTGTCGTCTTTGGTCTGATATGTGAGAGTAGGAGGCTTGGGTACCAGTAGATGTGAAGCTGGGACACAGCTTGGCGCTCTTTCTCTCGACGTTCCTAGATGGCAAAGTAATCAAACCAGGCTCTGTATTGTCGACGATGGATTCAAAATACCTCTGCTTCTTAACCAGACTGGAGCGGATGAGGTTGCCATTCTTGCTGCGCTGGAAAAGCACTCCAGCTACTTTGTGCTGCTTCGGGGTGCTTTCGACATTCTTGTTGGGGCCGTCTGCGAGATTTAGATCTGCTACTTTGTATACCTGCTCTTGCTTCGTCTTACCAAAGATGCGAATCAGCTTGCTTCCATCGGATGCGACGCGGAAACGCAGATCCGCGATGACCATTTCGTGAGGTTGACCCGTCGTGGTGGTTGTCTGAGTTTTGACGTGTTTGAGGACTCTGTTCCTTTGCCTCTGATCGCGCTCACGCTTCTTGGCGAGTGCTGTTTGTTCCATGGCCTTTTGTTTTTTTTGTGCGCGTTGGTCAAAGATTGCCGCGTTCGTCCACTGCATGTGACCACGATCGTGAACCGTGACACCACCAGGTGCTGGGTTGTTCGGTGTCTCCTTCTTTTCGACATGTTCGGAGTCGGTTGGCGTGCCGTTGTTTATGACAAGGACCTTGTTGCGATGCTTCTGGGGTGGAGGCCGTGGTGCATACTGCTTTTGAGCCCAGTATGGCGCAGGTCGCTGGTATGCTGGGGCATAGTATGTCGCCGCTTTGTATGAAGATCCCTGATATGCTGGTTTGTATGCTGGAGCTGGAGTATGCTGTTTCTGCTGTTGAATCCGGCCTGTGAAAGGGTAAGTATGAGTAAGGAGCAGCGGTGAATCGTGGTGTTCCGGCTGACCCTGTAGAGCGGCGATTTTCGCCTTGAGATCATCCTCGTCACCCATATCAATGGAAATTAATCAGCACGCTTGAAGATTTACGTGTTGTAAACGCGACGATGTTTGTTGTGAAAGTGAGAAGAAGATGAATGCGACAAACGCAGAAGGTGACGGAATCTCGCACGGCGTTTAGCGGGATTAAGCTTCACTCCCATTGGCTTGTGAAAGAGTATGACGGCGCTTAGAATGTCACATGCTCAAAAAGTATCTTCATGGTACTCCATAATTACGGACGGGTAACTTCGTGTTGTATTCACTTGTGACTAATGGCTCTACGAACTACTAATTGCCTGCTGCAACAAGCCTCCAACCCTGTCCAGCTCGCCCTCTTCAGTTGTGAATATCCTCTTGGGTATCTCGTACTCAACAACAGGCGCTCTCTTCATATCCTTTCCAAGCTCAGCGTCGATCAAGCCCTGGTACGAATGATCTAGGAAGTCCTCCAAGCTGTAATCGCGCTTGGTGAACTGCTCGCTGATAATCTTCGTCAGTGTCGCCACATTAGGATGGTAATGACTTTGTAATGTTTCGATTTCCCACAGACTGCTCTCAATAGCGTCGGTCTCCATGGGATCCATCTCAGTCATGTCAAACGGGTCGTCCATCCCTTTGTCTTCGAGCAACTGTTGTGCTTGTGGATCTCTCGTCTCCCGGTGAATCATGAATGTACATGATGGATGTTTCTTCAACATGTTGTAGATCCAAGGCACCACCACGACGATACCTCCAGGCGGTGCGTGAAGTGCAAGTCTAGACAGTCGCTTAATGAAGCTGGCTACCAGAGCCGCTGGCAAATGACTCGACATCATGAATGTATCCAGGAGTCGGAAGAAGCGTGACCTGTGCTTAGAGTGGAGTATACCTTCGTCGAGGAGCGAGTAGAGCTTGGTGTAAAATTGCGGGTAGTCGAGGTTCCTCTGCTGAATGAGGTAGAAGACACCGGACAATGCCAGTAACGATGTAGCGCCGCCCTCGTTATATGAGTCTGTCAAGAAGTCCATCAAGGTTTCTGGCCTTGTAAACCATGGCGCGATCCGTTGCGTCAAAATGTTCAGTACAGCCTTTCTTTGATCCTTGCTGAGTACTTGGCTAAAGACAGCGAGCCATGCTTCCTGTGCTTGCTTGCGATGTGCGCTCAACGACAGCAGTTGATGCTTTGGTGTTTCTGGAGCTGGTCCGTACCAGTCCTCGATTTGGTCTTCGGAGTCCGGAATGCCTTCGACCTGTGACAGCAAAGATATCGCGCCGGTCAAGAGAGAAGCCGCGCCCTTCGAAGGCTCCGATCCAGGAGAAAAAAGGTTGGTGATGGCGTGGAACGTAAAGAACCTGACATCATCGTTCTCTTCGAGAAACTCCTCTAGAAACTCTTCTCTAGCGGCCTCCGCCTTGTCACTCGAGATCAGAGCCCTGACTGTTGACAAGAATGCGCCGCTTCTCCAGGCCTGCTCTCCTCTTGTACCTTCTTGTGAGACTTCAAGTTGAACGAGTCGCATAAGCAATTTAAGAGAAGTGCTTTGCATCTGACCATCCTCGCTGCTCAGACACGAACATAGCCTGCTGATGTAGACCTTGAACTGTGACTTGAGCCAGTCCGCATCTTCGGCTGCCTCTGGTTTCGATTTCTTGCTCTTGACCATCTTTTCGCCTGCCAATAGTCGAGAGAAGACTCGACAAAGGACTACCGCTGGAAGAATCGCCGCCTCTCCACTCTTGCCATCTTTGAATATCTTCAGCAGACGCTCGATATTCTTGTAGTGTTTGCGCGACTCCAGTATTTGCGATTCCAGCAATAAAATCTCGTCCTTCTGGTCGTCGCCATTGTCGCTGTCCGAGTCTCTCCGTTTAGCAACCCTCCTCTTTTCGGTCCCATCCTGTGTCCTCTTCCTCTTCTTGGTCGCCTCGCGGTTCACTAATACTCCAGGCATTTTGTCGAGAGAAGGTTGCGAATTGTAGCGTGGAAAATAAATGCCATGAACATATAGAATTTCTTTGAATGGTTGCGACACTTTACCATTCACGGCGTAGCGTCTTGGCAGCAAGCTTCAATTCCAGCACTTCACGACGACTTGAGTGAGCTTGCGATAGACGACGACACTCTCTCCTCTCACACCGTAATCATCATGGCATCCCGCATTGCAAGATCGGCTTTGGGTACGCACCACACGGTTGAGCACAATCGCGAACCATTGAGTCGCTAACATGACCTACAGGCGCCGCCCGCGCGCGTCCCGTTGCTACTCTCCGAACCCTCCCTGCTCTCACCACCCCAATCGCCCAGGCTCGCTTCGAATCCAGTGCTCCTCAGCAGAAGGACCCAAAGGAGGCCGCCAAGTCAATTCTCGATGCCCTGCCAGGTAACAGCATTGTCTCCAAGGCCGCTGTTCTGTCCGCCGGAGCGGCCGCCACGATCACCGCCATCTCAAACGAGCTCTACGTCGTCAACGAGGAGTCGATTGTCATGTTCTGCCTTCTCACCGTCTACACCGGTATCGCGGTCTACGGTGGTCCAGCTTACAAGGAGTGGGCCGAGGGAAAGTCCAACCAGATCAAGAGCATCTTGAACACTGCCAGAGAAAACCACACCTCGGCCGTCAAGCAGCGCATTGACAGCGTCAAGGACCTCAGCGGAGTCATTGATATCACCAAGAACCTTTTCGAGGTTTCCAAGGTACGATCCGGAAGGTAGAAAACAGCAAGAGATATCGTTTGCTCATAACTTTATTAGGAGACTGCCCGCCTCGAGGCCCAGGCCTACGAGACCGAGCAGAAGACCGCTCTTGCCCACGAGGCCAAGGCCGTTCTTGACTCATGGGTGAGATACGAGGGTCAGGTCAAGCAGAGGCAACAGCAGGAGTTGGCCCAGAGCATCATGGCCAAGATCGAGAGTGAATTGTCAGACCCAAAGAACCTGAAGAACATTCTCGACCAGAGTGTCAAGGATGTCGAGCGTGCGTCAAGAAACATCTTGTTCGAGGGTTCGAGAATATACTGACAAGTTAATAGGCATTCTCGCCTCCAAGTCGGCATAGCTTGACCATGAGGTGGTGAAGGTTGCGACGAAGAGGAAGCCAAGAGCTACAAAGGCCGTCAAAGACAAGATCAAGGCTGAAGTAGTGGAGTTAGAGGAGGCTGTGTTGAAGAAACGAGGGAGACCTCGGAAAAAGAAGGATCTGTAAATATAGATACAGGTGTCTGCCGCCGAATTGAAGACACGGGGTTTGTAATGTTTTGTCTTGCCATGCATGCTTCTGTGTGATCTGTTCGATACTGACAAACAGACGATTTGATTTTCAAGGACAATTGTTGGCACGTGACTGATGATCATGCAGATACAGAGAAGGGGTATAATCACATGCAAGTCTCGTGTACTGTGCTTCATTGCATGCTACATTAGCGACAGTTTCTAGCTACTAACTTCCATCTGCTGCTCTTCGAGTCACCCGGTGAACGAGCTTGACCCTACTTTGACTCCTCCCCAACACTTCTCAGCCTTCCAACCCTGCAGCGTCCTCTTTCACTTCTTGGTACCCAACCCGCTCGGATTTGGAGCACTGGTAGCACTTGCGACTGAAACACTTGAAGCGCTCGTGGCCGATGCACCACCCTTATCCGTGGGAAAGTAGAGATTCTCCTGCCACTCCAGCAACCATTCCTGAACAAACTCGTGCTCAAAGTTCTGGACATCAGTAATCGTCTCCGGCGGAAACGTCGCACTCGTCTGGTTCGGGAACACACCGTGCGCGTCCCAAACATGCACCGCTTCAGGGATGAGGTAGAACGGCTCGCTAATGGTATTGTTGCGGTTGTGTGCACCATAGCCTACCGCCAGTGGGGTGGCGTAGAGCCATGGATCCCATTCGCCGCCGATGATGGCGAGCCGCGGGTAGCTGATGTTGAAGCCGCCGTATTTGTTTACGGCGTCGATGTCGGGCAGGGTCGTGATGTTGAAGGACATTTCGCATCTGTGGCGCTCGTAGTCCAGGTCTACGAGGGTGGAGATCAGGGGTGGGATACCACCTGGCATGACCTCGCCGGGCTGGAAAAAACCCCATTGCGAACAAACTTGATATTGCCAGCTGCGCCAAACGAACTGGTCGAGGTCGTCTTGTGCATAGTAGGCTGCATTGTGTTCGCTGAAGCAGTGATCTTGGTCTTGGTCTTGGAACAAATCGTCACACGTGGAAACTTGTGTTGCGTTGATGAAGCCGATGTAGTTGAGCATCTGGTTGACGAGAGAGGTATTGGCGGAGAAGCCCGCAGCGGAAACGAGAGAAGCGGCGGTCTTTGTTCGTGAGGATGTGTCTGGATACACGACGGAGGTGTTGCTAATGACGTCGCAGTAATAGTAGAAACCGGGCCTGTTCTTTTCCGGGTCCCAGCTCAGTCTCTGCCAGCGGCTAATGCCTGTAGACAGCACATTGGCAAAGTCGTTGTTGTACGTGACATGTGACAAGCCGAAGGCGGTCTTGAGCTGAGTGATGGTCGAATTGGAGTTACCCTTCAGGATGTTGTCAACCACAGCGGTGAGGGTCTGCTGTGCGGAAACGCATGCTGGTGGTGCGTATTTGGCAATAGCAAGGAAATAGATACTGTAGTCAATGATAGCTTCCGTGACTCCTGAGCTGGAAATTGCTCCCCAGAAGACGTCGGGGTACTGCACTCTCAAGAAAGCAGACAATGCACCGGGGTACGATCCGCCGTATGAAATGTAGGGAGTGCTCTTGCTGGTCAAGTCGTACTGCTCGAAATCGGGAAAGACAATATTCTGCGCGAAATATGCCACATCGGCCAGAGCCTGCTCGGTGGTCAAGAATCTCAAATTCTCGGTCGAGAGATCCGGAGTCGGGAACGAAGTACCATAGTATCTGTGCTCGAACACAACAGCGATACCGTCGGTCATTGAAGCCAGCTGCTTGATGAGACCGTTTCGCAAGGCGGGCAAGCAATGGATTGCAGCTGCTTCACCACATAGAGCAATAATAACAGGTCCACCTGGCTTGTAGTACGTCGCGTCGAAGAAGTAGCGATTCTTGAAGGTGGAATCGTTGTGAGGCTCATATGAAGATATGTTGAAAAAGTGATCAACTGGGATGCTCAAGTGTTGTGCTGGATAGAGCAGAGAAAGGTCGGTGTCGGCATGCTTGGAGAGATGATGGGATGCTTCGATCTTCTGCTCGAGAACACTCTTGCGAGCGGAAAGAGCTGCCACGAGAGGCAAGGCCGTAAGACACAGAGTCAAGAGCTTCATCTCGATAACAATGTGAGGAATAACAATGTATGTGAACACCTACTGATGCCTTCGAAAGCGGGTTTCTCTACCTTCATACGACCCGACAGCGCGCGCGCTGGAATACATGTAGCCAGGAAGCTACGACTGACGGACACAACATCATCAACCTGTAAGGTACTTGCAACTTGAACTTAGGTTCCAGTGTGCTTTGGGAAAGTGGAAGGCGGAATGGATGCTGGGGAGCTTGGAAAGAAAGAAGGGCTAGATAGTGATAATGGCAGTTGCGCGTACAATCAGTACTGGACGTACATCTCAGAACCCGAGGGTATTCAACAGCCAACAAGTTCTTTTTTTATTCAGATAGCTACATACAGCATCACTATCAAGCAACGACTTTATGCCACCAGCAAACGTGTGTAGAATAATCTAGTGCCCTCGTTGTCTCTCGAATCCATTTCTGTCTTCACTTGATTGTAACCCCGCGGAAGATCTCCTACAGCAAGTGGAGAGTCACTGATATCGACTCCATTTGCGTAAAGTCAACCACTGGCACTATTCATCCTCATGTGCATGCTACCGTCACGAGGCTCACCTTGGATTAAGGTGACGAGTATGTCGTCCGATAGATCAAGCAATGCAAGGGCGAGAACTGAGTCAGAAGTCAAAAGTCTTCCCCTACCTTACGGTTGAGAAAGGACCTTGAAGCCTCTCTGAATCTCTGCATACGAATGTTTCGTCCGATCTCATCCCCCTCAGCGATACAGAGGGCTTGTCAAACTTCGAATGGAGCTTGTTTGTCTGTTCAGCCTTGGACTTCGACTGAAAGTTAAGTTAAGTGTTACCTCTCAAATCCTCTTGATGGTAAAATACAGAACCCTTCCCTCTTCCCAATTCGGCACCTTACATCCCTCCCAGAACCAGCTTTCGTCTTTCACCATCCACGTCTGCACATCAAACTTCATCTCATTACCCTTCTCATCCCTGATCTCTCTCCCCGTTTCGTCCCACAAGCGTCTCCAAGACGCATCATCATGCCAGAACAGCCTCTGGTCCCCGAGCGAGAACTCCCTCGCGGTAACAAAGCTTCCCTGCCGTCCCATGACCATCACGCCCTTCTTGTCCCTCAAGAAACCTAACACCCTCCTCGCAAGCACCCTCTGCTTTTCCACCTGAAAAAGATGAAACACACTCTGCGCGAGCACAACATCACACTTCCCTTCAAACACACCCAGCTTCGCATCGTCCTCATCGAACAAATCCGCCGCGACCATGGTGCCTTTCCACGTATGGCGATCCAAGAAGAGCTCATAGCCCAGATCCAAGAAATCAGCCTGTAGGTCCGTGCCAGCGAGGTTCGCAGAGTCGGCGCCGTCAGCCACGAAGCGGCGCAGGTCCTGGCCCACGCAGCAGCCGATGTCGAGGGTGTAGGCACCGGCTTTGATGGCGGAGAGAAGGGCGGCGTATTGCGGGTGTGAGGAGAGGGCGAGTTCGACGAATTTGAAGGAACCGACGCACGGGAAGGGCGAGGTTTGCCAGAGTTTGTCACGCTGTGGAGGGGTGTCAGTAGGCCAGGGGTTACTCTCGAGGCGAGGTTTCTCCATCAGTAATATCCGTAATATTTATGAACACGTACAATCTCGTTGATATGAGGTATCGCCTTCTCCGGCGACAGACCGCAGTATCTCCTGAACAAGTCTTCGGTCTGCGGCTTCAGTTTGTCCAGTGTCTTGTAGAAAGCCTTGTTATCCATTTTCGATATACCACTCTACTCGATTTGTACCAATAGAAATTAAGACCCCAACTTTAATGCTTACCAGACGTTCCGTGTCAAAAGAATGTTCCGATGGCTTATATACATACCCAGTGGTCTGGATCTCCTTGACCGTGCATTGGTTCGCCTTCGTGGTGACCTACCTGCTGTACTACTACAGTATGAACCGCCAAAGCGGTTAAGCTTGACCCCTGACATGTCATTACATTACTACAAATAGGGAAATAGACCGCAATACACACGGCTCAAGGCGAGTTTCTCGGAAGAAAGTTGCGGTGTTTCATGTTTCTCGGGAACAAAAAGATTTGAAAAAGGTTCCATCTGTCTCCACAAACGGCGTGCATGAAGGCGGCGGAAAAACGGAGAAATCCCATTGGCCGGTCGATGGGCCCTCTTTTGAGATGGGAAGTGATTAATCATGCAAACATGGCAACCAGTGCGATAAAAGGGGGTGGAAGGGTTGGAAACAAATTGTGATGGTGGTAGGCAATAGAATTGCTAGTAATAGTCTAAATACGTAATTAATCTACCCAAGGAAGAAGCAATCGCCAGCGATTCTTCGATCCATATCCATGCCTGCTAAAATTATCCCAAAGTAGAACCCCATTCGCTATGCAGTGGTATATCGCTAAGTATTGATCATTTTGTTGTTACACATTCCATCTCTAGAATATCCCCTTACAGCATCCAGAAGCACATGGCCAAGGTGAAGACGGAGAACGCGGCCATGGTGGCAGCGTTCATCGTCGACGCTTCGGAAGTAGTCTGATGGGCGACACCAGCGCTGGAGGATGAAGATGAGGAGTTGGTGAAGCTGGTGGTACCGTTCTTGTGGCTGGAGGCGGCGGCAACGGCAGCGCTCGAGGTGCTCGTCTTCATCGTGGTGGAGTTGGCAGCCGAAGCGCTCTTGGCAGAAGCAAGACCAACCACCGGAGATGGAATCTTAGTAACGCTGCTGGCGGTGGAGCTGGCCTTGTGCGAAGTGGCAGAGCCAGACTGGGTCTTAGAGACAGAAGCGGCCGAGGTAGAGGACGAGACAGCAGAGGAAGAAGCAGATTCCTGAGCGTTGACTGCTTGAGCTCCCTTGATGGCAGTGTCGATGACCTTGATGCTCTCGTACGAGCCAGTGCGGTCGCCCCAGACGTATTGCATGCCCGGGTTCTCGTTGACAATGGAGACGGACTCAACGTACATGGTGAATGGAGCAGCAGCAAAGTCAGTAGCACCACCGGCCCACTCGACAGTGCCGGCTGGCTCACCAGCCGCACCACCTGCCCAGTTACCGAGCTTCAGCTTCATTGGAGTCTGAGGGTAGTTGGCTCCACCATCGGCGTCAGTGTACAGGAGGGTACGGACTGCAGTACCGTCAATGGAAAAGACCAAAGAGGAAGATGTCCAATTGACGGCGTAAGTGTGCACCGTATTTTGAGGGTTAGAGACTGGGTAGTAGATTGCGCGGTTGTAGGTAGTGGTGTTGCCCTTGCCAAAGTAGTTGGTCTCTGCCTGTGTGCCGTCGCCACCGAGGAACTCCCAATCGATCTCGTCGAGATCGTCAGACTCCAGAACGATGGAACTGACGATGCCGGTTCCTGGTGCAGCTTGCATTTTGACCTCGACGTAACCGAAGAAGATGTAAAAGTCAGTCGAGATGGTAGGCGCCTCGCCTGCCTTTGCGATTGTGAACTCTGCACCCTTTGAGCCATAGTTGATGGTTGTGCCCGATGCTGCAGACCAGCTGGAGTTGGGTGGTGCGCCTTTGGTGAAGTCAACAAAGTAAGTGCTCTGATCGAGACCAGGGTTGGCAGGACAGGTCTGATTCATAGGGTTACAACTGGTATATGTTTGAGCCGACGCAAGACCAGCAGTCGCAAGGATAGAGACGTTCTTGTTGAAACGCATGGTTATGTCTGTTCAGATGATCAAGGGGGTGGTAGTATAAGCGATAGAATGGTAGCAAGATGGTACAATGGTAATAGCAAATGGATTGCAAACAAGTCGACGAACTCGCGTACGACTGAACGAATAAATCAAGCAAAGACAATAGAGTATGTGAGAGTGTAGAGAGGTATGGAGGAGAAAGAGGAGGATGATGATGATGAGGAGTGAAAGGAGAGCTGACGAGGAATGTCTGAACCTTTAAACCTTTCACCTGCATGAAGAGCGGTATGAACCATTCTGGCGGTTACAGGCAGCGTGGTGAACCCAGCGGGGCAGATGTGTATCCACGACTACCGGCACGATCTCGAGGCTGTGTAGCCAGGGCATTGACTGGTGTCAATGCGTGTCCATTTCGCAAGCAATCTGCCCTACTTTCGGTAGTACGTGTGCCGGTCGATTGATTCGTGTTCATCTGTCGTCACCTCGCCAGCTAGATAGCGTTCTGCGATGGCGTATTAAAGTGACGAAGCTTTGGTTGGAAACGACTTAGCCGTATAACGTGTACTACCGAACCCACTTGCAGAGTTGACGGTGGGCTGAGGCGAGTCACTGAGTGGTATTCGGTATGGAGCGAGAATAGAGATGCGTCGTTGTTGCGCGGCAACGCCATGGAAACGCAACCTCAGCAGAACGCAGATCAGGACATTTTTCTCTCACGCCACAGTGGCTTCTCGCTTGCAGATCTGTTGCTGCAGAATCTTTGTTCTCCTCTGACATAGATCGTCACATACTAACTTATTGATCTATATTGAGCCTTGCGCAAAAGTTCTGGCGATTGAAGAGAGAGACCGACCATGGTGTGGACCCTTGAATTGGTCGGAGCGGAGCCTCATGAGCCGTTTCCCGTTCTCGAGTTCGCCAGCCAGCCAGCATCAACGGGCATACTACAAGCGCTGCACGATAACTTATCGTGGCGATGCAAAGCTGACGACGCCTTTGTAATATGATAGAACCGCTTTTGCCATCTCGTTGACGACCGCTGGGTCAAGAACTGCGCCTGCTTCCGAGCGACTCGTATTCGAGTTGAGAATTCCACCAGAAATCCTTTGCTTACAACGTCTCAAATGCAGTGTATTCGTCGATATCTACTCGGATCGAGGATATCACTGAGAGAACCCTTTGCTGCACATCGTGTAAATGCCACTGAAGGATTTCATATTTCGATACATGGCCAAGTGAAAGATTGCCTGTCAGATGTCTCACGTGACTTGATGCTTTTGGCAGGAATGACGGAGCGGGACGGCGACTTCTGTTTCCGTCAACATGCCTCGGCTTGTCTTCTGCCGCGGTCCCAGAATACAGGGAAGATGTACTGTACCCCTGCGGTCACTATCACATGCATGTTTCTGTGACCCCTAGCAAAGACGACTTCGTGCTGGATCTCCTTATTATAGACTAGACTCTAAGAGCTCGATTGGATAGTACAATTCCATTCCACACGAGATGGACACCTTCAAAGAGCTGCAGGTAAGTGGTCTTGCCAACGAAGACAACCTCTCTCTGACATGTGATAGGCAGCTCTCGAGTCGGCGGTACTCGATCCAAGATACCATGCACCGCTCACACTCATCAAAGCTGTCCGTAATGGCGCTGTGTACGGCGCAAAAGTCCGATTTCCACATGCTCTGGTCATGACCGTTCTGTTCAGATCTGGAACGTACGTACAAGAAGGCCCTCCGGTGACCCGGTCAGTAGTGACCCTGGAATAGTATCCGTGAAAAAGCAGCCATCATATTCAAGGCGACGAAACAACACGCACAGAATCTGGCTACCTTTGCTCTCATCTACAAGTCGATATGTCTGACCTTCAGATCCGCCAACGACGGCAAGGAGAGGTCGCTGGACAGTTTCATCGCGGGACTGGTTGGTGGATACTACGTTTTTGGACGCAAGAAGACTGCAGTTTCCCAACAGATCGTCATTTATGTCTTTGCAAGAGTATGCTTAGCATTTGCAGCACTCGCAATACAACCTCCAGGCGACAACTCTCTGGTCGGGAGTCGGTATGGTGGGAGAGGAGGCATGGGTATCTTGAAGATCTCGGACGACACAAGAGCAAGGATACAACGGTCTGCATGGCCAGCGTTTGCGAGTCTGAGTTGGGCCCTTGTGATGTGGTTATTCAAGTACGGTTGTAAGACACGAATAGGGAGAAACAAGCTGACAGAACCAGGTGGTACCCAGACATGCTGCAATCGTCTCTGGCATCGTCGATGAAGTACATGTACGTTTCGATTTCTTCTCCTTGCCCCCTCCTTCTCTTTTGGACGCTGTTTCCCGCGCTCCAGTGCATTCATTTCCTTCGTGGTCTTTGTCACAGGTCTTTGTCACAGCCTGACATGCTGCTGCGTTTCGAGTTCAGCTCTGCTTTCTACATTGCAATGCATTTTGTTCAATATGCTTGCCTTTCTCTCTGCATACTAACCACAGCGTCCTCTTAGATACAATGATTCAGAAAGATGGAGTTCCCTTCATACTCTTCTTATACACAATACATGAAACATGCATTTCAGAAACATATCTTTCAAGTATCGAGCACATTTTCTGATGTATTATGCATGTGGCTTTTCTTTCTGCTTGATTAAGCATGTCGGATTTGCTTCGATGCATTGTTGCATACTGACTCTACACCGTAGATTCAAAGACTCGGACTCTTGGGACTCGCTGAGGACTTTCATCGTCCACAACCAGCCAAGGCCTGTCGACTCGAGTCCACCTGGAGTGGCTTGAAAAGCGATCCAGTGCGAAACGAAACAGTACGAGACTGTGACCTGATCTGACCTCGAGACAATAGAACGACGATGGACTTGTTGATGGCTTTTAGTGCTTCACGAATTAGACATGCTATTCTAGATCTGTATGTTTACAAGTTTATAGACAGGCGTTCGGATTAGACAGACAAGACTTGAAGACCGCGCGATTTTGATAACCTCAAACTACGGTCATTTGATAAGTCAAGAACTGTGACTCGTAGACTCCATGGAAATCTACAAATAAAATAAATGACGTTGATGTGTTTCTATAGATTTGGTTTCCGTAGAGTTTCAAGTGACACAGTCGAGACTTGCTTCCGAGGATAATTGCCGAGTTGTGATTGGCTGTGAGGCGAACGCTCGGAGAGGACAGGGAAGGGACCGCAAGCTGCCGCATTCGCTCCTTCCTTCCTCAGATCTCGACGGCAAGTCGTTCGACGCACCATTCTACTAGTGCCGCCACACTCCACCTCTGGCATATACTCTCCTCTCAAGTCTCGTTCTCCTGGAGTCTTGCTAGAGTCCGACAATTCACATCACAATATCCGTCAACATGAGCTCTATCGGTTTACGGCATATGGCCGGCGCCTCAAGGGTACGTCTACCTGCTACCTCGGTGAAGCTCTCGATTCGACCTATGAATCTACATGCAGAAATTCGCGCGCAGGCGATTGACAGTGACGAACACCGCAACTGACCATATCTGTTAGGTGTCAAGAGTCCTCTCAAGACAGCAGACTCGTTCTTTCTCCCGCACAGCCCAGGTCTCCAAGATCATCACAAATGCCCCTCTGCGCGCAAAGGAGGCCTCGCCATTCGTATCAAACAAGTACCCAGTCATCGACCACGAATATGATGCTATCGTTGTTGGAGCTGGAGGTGCTGGTCTGAGAGCTGCCTTCGGTCTTGCAGAGGCTGGTTTCAACACTGCTTGTATCTCCAAGCTTTTCCCAACCCGATCTCACACTGTCGCCGCCCAGGGTGGTATCAACGCTGCGCTTGGAAAGTGAGTGGACAAAATTTGGAAAAGCATGGAATATTGGTCGCTGATACGGTATTTTTAGCATGCACGAGGATGACTGGAGATGGCACATGTACGACACCGTCAAGGGTTCCGACTGGCTCGGTGACCAGGACGCCATTCACTACATGACCAGAGAAGCACCAGCCTCCGTTATCGAGCTCGAGAACTACGGTTGCCCATTCTCGAGAACCGACGATGGACAGATGTAGGTGCAACAAAACCAGAACACTCACGGCAGATGCTGATTCATACTCCAGCTACCAGAGAGCTTTCGGTGGTCAATCCAAGGACTACGGCAAGGGTGGCCAGGCCTACAGGTGTTGCGCTGCTGCTGACAGAACTGGACACGCTCTTCTTCACACTCTCTACGGTCAATCTCTCCGCCACAACACCAACTACTTCATCGAGTACTTCGCTACTGATTTGATCATGGAGGACGGCGAGTGCAAGGGTGTCATGGCTTACAACCAGGAGGACGGTACTCTTCACAGGTTCCGCGCACACAACACTGTTCTCGCCACTGGTGGATACGGTCGCGCGTACTTCTCTTGCACTTCTGCCCACACCTGTACCGGTGACGGTATGGCCATGGTCGCCCGTGCCGGTCTTCCTAACCAGGATATGGAGTTTGTTCAGTTCCACCCAACTGGTATCTACGGTGCCGGATGTTTGATCACCGAGGGATCCCGTGGTGAGGGTGGATACCTTCTCAACTCTGAGGGTGAGCGCTTCATGGAGCGTTACGCACCAACCGCCAAGGATCTTGCTTCTCGTGATGTTGTCTCCCGTTCTATGACCATGGAGATCCGTGAGGGCCGTGGTGTTGGTCCAGACAAGGACCACATCTACCTCCAGCTTTCTCACCTTCCTCCAGAGGTTCTTCACGAGCGTCTTCCAGGTATCTCTGAGACTGCCTCGATTTTCGCCGGTGTTGACGTTCGTAAATCTCCTATCCCCGTTCTTCCTACAGTAAGTTTGATCTACGCACTGGAACACATCAGTCACTAACGACATCCCAGGTGCATTACAACATGGGTGGTATCCCAACCAAGTACACTGGTGAGGTTCTCACTGTGGACGAGGCTGGCAAGGACCAGGTTGTTCCAGGTCTTTTCGCATGTGGTGAGGCTGCTTGTGTCTCTGTCCACGGTGCCAACCGTCTCGGAGCCAACTCCCTTCTCGACTTGATCGTCTTCGGTCGTGCCGTTTCCCACACCATCAGAGACCGCTTCTCCCCTGGCCAGAAGCACACTGAGATCTCTGCCGACGCTGGTGCCGACGCCATCAAGGCCATCGATGATATCAGAACCGCCGACGGTTCCAAGAGCACCAACGAGATCCGCAGCGCAATGCAGAAGGTCATGCAGGCAGATGTCTCCGTTTTCAGGACCCAGGAGTCGCTCGATGAGGGTGTCAAGAAGTGAGTTATTCATGTATCTTTTCCTCTTGAACAACAGACTAACCATAATCCAGGATCCGTGACGTTGACAGCTCCTTCTCAGATGTCGGCATCAAGGACCGCAGCATGATCTGGAACTCCGACCTCGTCGAGACCCTCGAGCTCCGCAACCTGCTCACCTGCGCCGTCCAAACCGCCGAATCCGCCGCCAACCGTAAGGAATCCCGCGGTGCCCACGCCCGTGAGGACTACCCCGACCGTGATGACGAGAACTGGATGAAGCACACACTCTCCTGGCAGAAGAAGGCACACGACAAGGTAGACATTGGCTACCGCGCCGTCGTGGGTCACACTCTGGACGAGGCCGAGTGCAAGTCTGTTCCTCCATTCGCTCGCAAGTACTAAGCTGTGCGGCAAAAAACACTTGTTTTAGTTGTAGAGTAGCGGGCGCATACGAATCATCACGGGTGCATAGGCTAGGACTCGCTTGTGTATGAGAAGGGTCTTTTTTAACTGTATTTATTTGGCCATGGCATACATTTATTCCTAACGATGGTTCTGATCCTATGTCACTCTATTCCTACCTTGATGTGATATATGGCTCAACACGAGCATCGCATGACCAGTATAATCGATCCTAGGCTGTATCGTACAGTCACGCCAGAGTCAAAGCGACTGCCCACCTCGTCGTCGTCCTCACTGGTATGCTGCGGGATCGGCTCGTTGAACACATTATGGATCTGTACCTTGACGGACGCTCTAGCCTCATAGATGGCGTCCAAGGTGTTTCCCGAACTGTCATCCGAACTGTCGTCTGAATTGTCACATCTGGCCACCTGGGATTTCACGCTTGGGAGCTGGTGTTTCCTCCGACAGGGCCTCCTTGGGGACAAGAATGTACGTGGTCTTGTTGGTCGCTTAGGGTGAATTTTGAGATTATATACTTACTCCAAAAAGATGCATGCTTACTAATAAAACGCAATGGCCACTGTAGTAGGTGCTACAAAGTCACTGTTGCCGTATGTCAACCAGTGTGCCGAAGATGTGTATGATATCCATATGTGATATTCTAAGGAGGCCTTTGACCTATGGCTGACAATGGTTTGTTTCATGCCGTCGCGGCTGAACGTGCCATCTCAGGTGATACACAAACCATGCCCTCACTGCTGAACATGCCACTTCAAGTGAAGTCCTGGTGCTTCAGTTTCAATGGGAAACAAGAGAACCAGAACAAACAGAATGTCTCGTTCCGAGTCGCATTGCATAGTAAAACCAAAACAATGAATATCAATGCTGGAATCGAGAGTGGACACTCTGGAGAACAAAAGGAATGCACTAGCCGCGAATCGAACGCGGGGCCCATCGAAGTTGAGAAACTGAATCCTATGGCAACGATGGATTTTACCACTAAACCACTAGTGCTGATTTATGATCAACAAGTGTTGATATCTGGCCTCAAATTTAAATAATGGATAATCTCTTGTCGTATGTGTGCTCGTTCGAACGTGTCCCATGATATGTATACAAGGCACTTGATACAATCTGAGAAACCATGATGACTTTTAACTACATGTATTACCGCTGCTCCAATGTCAGAAGTCACGCAATAGAAAAGGCTGTTCTCCCTTGTGGCACCGTAGAGACAGCGATTTACGAGATCCGGATAAGTCTTTATCCGGAACGAAGCGCCCTGTTCGATAGCCAACCATTGAACTGCGGATACTTACAGTCGACCCTCCTCACCATCTCATGCTCGATTGACTCTCTTGTAACGTTACGGGCTTAGTGACATCGTGTCTTGGACCGCCACCTGATGTTGGACAACGCATAAATGCAGAAGCACGGCTCATTACAGAGTGCATCAAGTCCCTGGTGGCCACATTGCAGGCTTGTTGCGGCCAAGGTCTGAGGCATTCGCGAGCCCTCTGGAGCATCATCTCAAACATATGCAAGTAACGGGAGAATGTGGTGGTCGGCGGCTACATGCAGGCAGTCACCACAGAGCACGTTCTCGAAGAGCGAACGAGCAAGCTGTATTGAGCAAGCGACATTGAGACAGGGAAAGGATAAAAAGCAGTGCTCTCCAACATCTCTTGAGACATATAATCAAGACTCACCTCACGACATTCGAGCAGCCAAAGCACTTCGCCGACCGAGAAGCTTTGTTTCGATATTCTGAGAGTCTGCACCTGAACCTTTTGCAATACTCAGCAGCATCCAAGAGCCGACCGAAGACCAACAAGCGGTATGTTCGGACCATATCGACTGATGACCACTGCTAAAGGAATAACCAGAGGCCGCACCATGACTCGTATTGACGTCCAACAAGGAGAGATAGCGATCGCTTACGGACACGACGTATCCAATGGGTACTTCCTCGCGGTCTATGATGCCCGACTTCGCAGGTCTGAACACAACAGTGACGAGCTCAATGCCGTCTGCGAGGGAGCGTCGCCGAGCGGGAGCGGCGGCTACTTCTTCGCGTATGCTGGGCCCATTGGATTCGGCACGCGGGTCAGCATATCTACGATGAGAGAACTGTGGTGCAAGTACGGCGTGAGCGAGGAAGGGCTGAAGATGTTGTCTGAAAATCTTTGAAGGCCTCAATCGTGGAAAAGAACCTCACCAGAAAGCAATTTACCTTACTTAACTCGTGTTACGATTGGAACGTCGGATTCGTCACGATCTCCGGAAACCCTCTTGCTGCTTTGTCGTATCTCTTTGCTAATACCATGTGGCTTGGACGGTGCAGTCTCTTGCCCACGCTCAGATAGTTGTTTGAGTCAGCACGAGCTCTCCAATCTATGGGAATATTCGAAGGTATCACACCACTAGGATGCAATAGTGTTTCCGAGCTCCGAATATTATCTACACGTGTCTTGTATGGAAGGTAAGGTGACTGAGGCAAACTCGGTACTGAGAAATTGTAGCAGCGGAGAGATTGGCACGTGATGATGTAACCGAGGATGTGAATGCTGACCGTAGACACGCCGCGCAAAGAAAGGTACTTGAACTTGTTCCATTGTTGATGGGCCATTTCCTTCTGATCGGTATTGTCTCCCACCCTTCTTCCGCATGTCATCTCCCAATGCACTTCCATTTCCCTGGCTAGCACAGTACGCCTCCAACTACCATCAATGGCGCATTGCCGAGCGTCACGGAAAGAAGGTATATTATCGACCTCTAGGATTTGTCGAGAACGCTTTCGACAGTGATGGTATCTACCACGGGGGCCGAGCAGACGTGCATGCCGTTATCAGGCTGAAAGCAAGGATACGATGTACCGAGAAGAACCTGCGCGAGAGAATCACAGCGGCGTGGGCGGCGCTGCAACTCCATCATGGACTACTACAGGCTAAAGCTTTGAATCAGCAAGACTACATGGATCAAGATACCTCGAGCAGCAGAGATCGTTTCTTCGTTATCGAGTCGCCGCCTGATTCAGATACTGCCCTCGAGGTTGCACGGGATAGCCTGGTCTTTGTAGGGGATTACCACGACGACATGGATCAAGATGACTTCCATTACCATGGCCAAAACGCGGGTCGTGTATTAGACGAGAAGCATGGTCTGTCGAAACTTTTGGTTCTTCCATTCTCGCATAATAGTGACTCAACCAAATTTCTACGATTCGAGGCAGTCATGGGCCACCAGATCACGGACGGTCTCTCCAACGCAAACTGGATAGCACACTTCATTCGCCTCCTAAACGCCTCGACCACTTCGCTCCTCGAATCGATACCGAATCTGATCGAGAATATGCATACCTCCCTACCAGTGGCACAAGAAGATCTCTACCCACCAGTTTCTGGGAACGTAGCCCGCCGCCGCTGGTTCTGGCTCTTGACCCTCGTTCTCCGTCACGTTCGCAAACCCTACCCGGCCGCCTTCTCCAATCCACTGAGAAGAAGCAAACCGCGTCCTAAAGCAATAATTCCACCTCTGAGATACGCCTCCGTACTCAACTACAACCGCCCTCCTCCCCTCAACACTGCAACCAGCACGCTCCGCCTCTCGCACGCATCAACTCAGCACCTCCACCGACTCTGTCGGTCCGTCTCTTGCAGCATCGGCGCCGGTTGCTTCGTGGTCGTCGCTATTTCGATGATGAACATGCACACTTTACAGAACCCCTCGATCCCAGACTCCGAGCGCGCCCCTTTCGTCGGTTCCTTCCCACTCAACCCTCGAAGTTTCTTTCCCAAACCCTCAGAGCCGAATAGCTGCATGCTCGCCTTCAGCGATGGCGTAGTGCTGCCCTGGCTCTCGCCGACACTGTCGCTCGATGGACGAATCCGGCTTTTGCTGCGAACTGCGCACAGGCAACTCAGTCGGTACCAGAAGCGGCGACGGGTTGAGGATGCGGACGCGAAGGTGTATATGTCCAGTCGAGGCGCTGGAAGGGTAGTGGCCATGAATTACATCTCTGCTGTGGAGAGGTTGGAGGCTAAGCTACCAGAGAATCTGCGCACGCCGGGGCATAAGGGTCCACAGGGCGATCTGAGCGTCGTGCCAAACGGCAGTATGGCTACCTGTGGTGTCAGTAGTGTTGGTAAGGCGCATCCTCGTTTGCAACCGGGACTGTTCGATCTTGACGGTGACAGTGGGGACGGGTTGGTGGTCGATCTTGACGATATGAAGCAGAATGTTCGGGCAAGAGATGGAGAGTTTCTTGTCGGCGTGTCTGGCAGCGATGAAAAGATCTCGATTAATGTGAGTTATGACGGTAATGCTATTGACGAAAAACTGGTGAAAGAGTGGGAGAAGATGATGATGGGTTTGTTGGAGGAGCAGAAGGCTAAGCTGTAAGACTGGAGACCACCAAATAGATAGAAACAATGACAGCGGTATCGCTTCTTACCAGCATATTCCACAATGCCCATAGCACACAGAAAGCTGCCTCTCTTACCACCCTAGTAATACCTCATAGGTTTAGTGCCTTACCGTTTGGCGTTGTTTCCTTCGATTGTAAGACAGTTGTGAGAACAAGATATTACCGTGTAGTCCATGAAACATCGTGACCTTGATGCCACTCATGATGGTGATCTGAAAGAAGTCATCGAAGCTGACAGTCTGAATGACCGGCCCTGCAGGTGGTCGAGGAGGCGCCACTTTCGGCTACTTATCGATAAGCACCCTTGGGTGAGAGGTGAGCCCCACCACTCATCTGCGTTGTAAAAAGTCGTCACCGATCAGGCTTCGCGACTTTCTTTCACCAACTCAACAATCACACAAAATGGTATCAGCATCGAAAGCAGCCCGTGAGGCCAAGCGTGCCGCCGGCGGTGGCACAAAGAAGACTGTCGCCTCCAAAGTCGCAGCATCAAAGAATGCATCCTCCGCTTCATCGGTCAACGGTGACGGTGAGGAGCAATTGATCGACGCCGATGGTCAGGAGCTCGACAACGAAGGCGAGAAGATTGCCTCGAAAATCAGCAAAATGCAGATGCAGGAGGACAAGGACGGTATCTCCGACAGAGTCACCACTGGTGTCCTTGCTTCCCTTCCAGCAAGCAGAGATGTCAAGATCACCTCTGCATCCCTCGTTTTCCACGGAAAGGTTCTTTTCAACGACACCACCCTCGAAGTCTCTTATGGCAGAAGATATGGTCTGCTTGGTGAGAACGGTTGTGGAAAGTCAACCCTTCTCAAGGCCATTGCAGCTCGCGAGTACCCAATTCCAGAGCACGTCGACATCTACCTCTTGAACGAGGGTGCTCCAGTCACCGAGCTTGGTGCCCTCGAATGGGTCGTCAAGCAGGCCGAGACCGAGCTGGCTCGTCTTGAGAAGCTTTCTGAGAAGATCCTCGAGGATGAGGGTCCAGATGCCCCTCAACTCGAGGAGCTCTACGAGGTAAGTATATGCAACGTTTGTTTTAATAAGATAAAAACTGACAATTGCGCAGCGCATGGACACTATGGATCCATCCACCTTCCACACTCGTGCTTCGCTCATTCTCACCGGTCTCGGATTCAACAAGAAGACCATTGACAAGAAGACCAAGGACATGTCCGGTGGATGGAGAATGCGTGTGGCCTTGGCCAAGGCTCTCTTCGTCAAGCCATCTCTCCTCCTTTTGGACGACCCAACTGCACATTTGGACTTGGAAGCCTGTGTGTGGCTCGAAGAGTACATGAAGAAGTGGGACCGTACCCTGATCCTGGTTTCTCACTCGATGGATTTCTTGAACGGTGTATGCACAAACATGATCGATATGCGCATGAAGCAACTTCTCTACTACGGTGGTAACTACGACACTTACGCCAAGGTCAGAGGTGAGCAAGAAGTCAACCAGATGAAGGCCTACGAGAAGCAGCAAGACGAAATCAAGCACATCAAGAAGTTCATTGCTTCGGCCGGTACATACGCCAACTTGGTCAGACAAGCCAAATCCAGGCAAAAGATCCTCGACAAGATGGAGGCCGATGGTTTCATCCAGCCCGTCCACGCCGACAAGGTCTTCAACTTCCGTTTCGCCGACGTCGAGAAGCTGCCACCGCCAGTATTGTCTTTGGACGACGTCACCTTTTCTTACTCCGGTAAGGCAGAGGACCACCTTTACGAGAACCTGGATTTTGGTGTCGACATGGACTCACGTACCGCCCTTGTCGGACCAAACGGTGTTGGCAAGTCTACCCTTCTCAAGATCTTCACTGGTGAGAACCGTCCAAACAGCGGTGGTGTCTCAAGGCACACTCACTTGAAGCTTGGCATGTACTCCCAGCACTCTGCTGAGCAGCTCGACCTTAACAAGTCAGCCCTGGACTTTGTTCGTGACAAGTTCTCTCACATCAGTCAAGATTTGCAATACTGGAGACAACAGCTTGGAAAGTATGGTCTGTCTGGTGAAGGTCAAACCGCTCTCATCGGTACTCTTTCCGAGGGTCAAAAGTCCAGAATCGTGTTTGCTGTTCTCGCCATTGAGGGACCAAACATGCTTCTGCTCGACGAGCCTACCAACGGTCTCGATATCCCAACCATTGACTCTCTCGCCGATGCCATCAACGCCTTCTCCGGTGGTGTTGTCGTCGTCTCCCACGACTTCAGGTATGTTTATCATCTGTCAATATTCAAGAACAAACCAATGCTAACATTCCCAGACTGCTTGACAAGATCGCCAAGGACATCATGGTCTGTGAGAACAAGACCGTCAAGAGGTGGGACGGCAGCATCGGAGAGTACAAGAACCATCTCCGCAAGAAGATGGTCACTATGGGTGCTGTCCCTTAGATGATATCGATACCCCTTGGAAATTCTCAAACGTCGCCATCCTCTACTAGATTGTTATGACTTTTACAGCGGAAGGGCGGGTGCATTGCCAAGTTGCAGCGGACCAGATCTCTGCGCTTTTACGACATCAAAAGCATGTGCGCGAGTGTTGCCATCGAAGGCAACGAATGCCCCCGAACTGCACTGTCCGCATTGGCATTCGAGGTGCATGGGTAGATTAGAGTTCGGAGTAATGAATAAACTTGTCATTTGATGTATATCCATAATATCTGGAGCAACAACACTCTCTCATATCAACATCCGCTCCGAGATCAGTACCTTCTCAAGTTCAAACTGTGCACGTCTATCATCAAGCGCCTGAACAGAACCTTCAGATATACATGTAGATTTTGTGTCGACTCCAAATCACCACATGTATGGCTTCCACGTGCGCCGAGAGCGGAATGACGTGCTTTGCGACCAATCTCTGTCCGCCCATTAAACAAATGTCACCACCGAGGACTTATATCAGGGTCCACACAGCCTCACGAAACCGCAAAGATAACATCTGAGCTCACTCTTCCTTCCAGAATATACACATACTACAATCGCAAACATGAAGGCCTACTGGTATGACAACAAGGCTGTATGTTCTCCTTCGCCCAAGTCTTGACCCCGCTAACCCCTCCAAGGGCGACCAGCGTGAGCCACACGATTCCGGCCGCACCGTCGACCCAACCTACCTTTCAAACCTCGGAATCCTACACTACAACTTCTCCTCGCAAGACGATGTAGACCGCATCGCCTCGGAGCGCGAGTACAAGAACCGCGACACCATCACCATCTCACCCACCACACTTCCCAACTACGAAGAGAAGGTCAAGAACTTCTTCCACGAGCACCTGCACGAGGACGAGGAGATTCGCTACATCATCGATGGTGGAGGATACTTCGATGTTCGTGGCAAGGACGATGACTGGGTGCGCATTGCGCTCGAGAAGGGCGACCTGATGATCATGCCTGCGGGTATCTACCACCGCTTCACCACGGACGAGAAGAACTACACCAAGGCCATGAGGTTGTTCAAGGACGAGCCGAAATGGACGCCACTGAACAGAGGAGATGAGACTGAGAGTAACCAGTACCGCACGCAGTACTTGCAGACCAGGGACGGTGCTGTTTCCGCGCAGTAGAGAAAAGGAGGAGTGAGATAATGAAGTATGAACAAATTAAATATATCAAAAGTCACCATGGACATAGTATGTGATCGTGTGTATCAACCTCGACGAAACCGTCCCTTGCTGAGGCACATAGCTCAATCGCCCGTCTCTGGCATACCTGCCAAGACTTTCTCCAAATGTCCGGATCAGGAAGGATATCTCTCTTCGTCTCCCTCCCAGTTGCACATTGAACTCCCCATGACAGACACGCATCCAGAACAATTCGGCTGTCTTACGCTTTGGGCTCCGGTGATCACAGCTTGCAATGGTGTTCCATCGGTAGTGCACGGCAAGTAGATAGTAGACTTCGAGGTAGGCGCGTTGGAGAGCCATCAACATGACGTGTATTGTGGTCTGTTGGAGAAAGACGTCACTCCGACAGACAAAATACTGACCCAGCAGCTCATCACTTCATGGTTTTGTAGCTTTCGACATGTTGAAACTGTTCTCGAGATTCACCGCACCAACCATCAGAAGCTCATTCAGACCAATTGTATCTACTTCCATCATCCCCAAAGCAACAATGGCTACCGGTACGTGGAGCTCGTTCAACTGTTGTTCACCTTGTACTGACGACAGTCAGGCAAGAAGGAGAACCATCAACTCACCAGAGACGCTCTTTTCGACGTCTCCCATGTCACCGCTATCGTCACTGGTGGTGCTACCGGCATTGGTCTCATGATCACCCAAGCACTCGTTGCAAACGGAGCCAAGGTCTACGTCACCGGTAGACGCGAGGACAAGTTGGAGAACGCCATCAAGCAGTACAGCACCGGACCGGGCGAGATCCTGCCATTGGCCGGAGATATCAGCAACAAGGATGACATCCAGAGACTGGTCAAGGAGATTGAGCAGAAGGAGCCAAAGGGTATTCAATTGCTCGTCAACAACGCCGGTATTGCAAGAGACGAGAACACCAAGTTCTGTGAGTATATCAAGACCCACACATACTACATCTTGCTAACCGTGGAACGCAGCATCAAACGGTCAGCCAGAAATGTCAGACCCAAAGTCCATTTCCGAGCACTTCATGAAGAGTGAATTCCAGCAATGGGAGGACACCTTCAGGACCAACGTCACAAGCGCCTTCTTCATGTCGATGGCTTTCTTGCCTATCCTCGCCAAAGGCCACGAAGTCACTCCAGGCTACTCGTCCAGCATCGTCAACGTTTCATCCATCTCCGGTGCTATGAAGGGCTCGTCTGCCGGTCAGCCAGCCTACGCCGCGTCAAAGGCCGCCTTCACTCACCTCAGCCGTATGCTTGCCACCACATTCAAAGACACCAAGGTCCGTGTCAACACCATCGCACCAGGTATCTTCCCAAGTGAGATGACCACTGGTACATCAGGCGAGGACAACAAGAGCAACCTCGACCGCCAGATCGGCAACCCAGCCGGACGACCAGGTCACGACAGTGACATGGGAGCCACCATTCTCTTCCTGGCTGGTCCAGGTGGTGTCTTTTACAACCACCAGATCTTGTACCCAGATGGTGGCTCAACCTTGGCCAGCCCTGCGGTCAACAACTAGTGGCGGGATATTTATTCCGTAGCATTACGACAATACGAAAAATGACATGATTCTATCTACTCTTCAATGCTCACATGTCCAGCACGCCGCACAAACATCGCTCACATGCACTTTCACCTCGACGTACTTACTTTACACTTGAGGTAGGCATAGCGTATCGCGAGTATAGCCATTCTTTCGATCTCTTGCACCAAGGTCGTATCGGCCTGTTGCGGTCCTTAGTATTGCTATGAAACAACGAACCGCATTCCCCGGAAACTCTTACTCAATGATTAATTCAGCCTACTTGAGTACTTTCTTTGTCTCAAGAAGTTCCATATTTGCAGAACCAACGGACTGGTATTTTCTTTGTATCCCACAATAGCAATCCGCATCCGGAACAATTGTATTGACAAAGAATAGACACATCCACATCAACAATGGCTCTGAACTGCGACCTTCTCAGATCGCCATACCATTCTCTCAGACAGAATCTCCTCACACTGCAACACTATTTGAAACTATCTTACCCAGAAGCATATTCCGTCGCGAGACGAGACATAACAGAAAGATGGACGTAACCGACACAATCAACGCTATATACTCCTCCCGACTATCAACAGTCCACAGTCCTTACCAAGCATCACCACGCTACGCAAACACCGAAAGCAACGACTTCAAAACCAACCTATTCTTCGGGGTCAGTGTGGTCGCAACCATGTTCCTTACCGTTTTCTACTTGTTCTACACGACATGTATCCGCACGAACCCTCCTGTCAATGTCGAATACACTAGAGAGAACATCCGCCCGGGCGAAGAGTACTGGCACAGGGCGCAACCACCTCCTCGCAAGATTCGATTGCCACGGACCGAGGAATCGTTCGATCTTTTCGCTCCAGTACACAGGATCGCACCGATTGTACCTCTACCAGAAGTGCCAATGGAAGCGGCTCCCACTGCTGCAGAGACCGTTCTCAGCATTCTCAAGAACTTATCAGTCCTCGTTGGGAACGTTGTCATATCCCTCATCAGTCTAGCTCTCCAGCCTATCCAGCTCTTCTACTCCATTGCGAAGGTTGTAGTCACCACAATCGGCACAAAACTGTCCGATCTCCACCGCTGGTACTACTACGAATGGGAGTTCCGCAACATCGCACGCATGTGGTGGGAAGACCACACCGCCTTCCTGTACACATTCAAGTTCTGGGCGTTTGTCGTCGGCATCGCCATGATCTGGAACCCTGTCAAGCACACTATCAACTCTGTCCAACGGGAGTGGAGTTTCGCTCCTTTGCCGCACCACACGCCGATCCCGGCAAGACACTGGAGTGGTGTGGTTAAGGACGAGCCTACGCAGTTGCCGTGGATCAGCTGGACGCCAAGGGTCGAGAAAGTCGTTTCTGGCCAGGAGGCGGCCAAGGCAGAGGGAAAGAAGACCAGTGTCGGCGAGGTGGAGAGGCTCGTCACCGTTACTGAGACTTTGGTTCAGAAGCATATCGAGACCATGACGCAAACGCAAACGCAAACACAAACACTCACGGAGACGGTTACGGAAGAGAAGACCATTGTTACACCGAAAGTAGCAACGTTGACGGTCTTTGAGAAGATGACGAGACAGAGGCCTGATGTGAAGGCGAGCTTGACGAGGTTGATGCCGGAGAAGCCCAAGACGGAGAAGAGGGATGGGTGGTGGTATTGTGGTACTTGTCGCCAGAAGCACTGCTGTGAGTTTTCGTGAGCCTAATACATTTTGTTCAGATCTGCAGGACAAATCATTCATTTCTTCGCACCACTTCTCACCCCTTGCGTACCTGGGCACTGCCGTCGACCCAGATTGTCGGGTCCTTGCTGTGCTGCTAAGGCACCGAGAACGGAACAGCCGAGGAATGCAAGACGTGAACCAGTTCGCCGGAAGCGGTACTTTTCTTTGTCCGCATGCGGAGATGCTGGGTCGATGTGCCGCTTTGGTGTGTCTATGCGGTCAGTCTTTGAGCGGTACTTTATTGTTCACAATGGGTCGATTCTTCGCGTGGTATCCAGGAAGTTGGTCAGACGCGACGTCCAGTTCTCAAAAATCGAAGAAGACTCTAAACACTCCAGACGCGCAATTTCGCGAAGACTGATCGACGAATCCAGGCCTATCAGGTATCCAGTCATGAACCAGCTTCCGAATTTGGGTTTCCCGGTCAGAGATATTCTCAAGAAGGAGACTGCTTCTGGACCGGCAGTAGTGAAGCGAGTAGAGCTGGGCCCAGATGGCAGGAAGAGTCTGGTCGTCGAGATCACGGGCTCGAATTCAAAAGGACTGCCATTGACTCCGAACACACCAAGCAGCATTGCTCCAACGCCAACCGAGCTGTACGACTCGAATGCGACCGCCGAGAGAACCCCAAGGAACATTGTGCGAAGCAGGACACTCAACACAGTCCGAAGAAGCGTCTACCTGGATCGCACCGGAAAGATGACAGTTCTGGGAGAGGAAAGAGATGTCGAAGACCAACGAAACGAATCGCCAGACGCAAGGCCTAAGATACCTGCCGAGGTGCCTACCGCAACAGAGATCCACTTGCCTACCGGTCGAGTGCTTCGAGTGTTCCCACCAGAAGCCACAGCATTTGAGCGGCGCGCGTACATGCCAGGTCAAGTGCGCCTTCAAAAGCCCGACACGATCCCACACAGAAGCTCGATCGCGACTCTGGCGCCCTTCCAGGCAGCGATCACAGAGACGCTCCCTCAACCTCACCCAGTCAACGATGACGGCGTTGAGGAGATCTGCGACTTTATCGACTCCTTCGGCTTCGACGGGGTAAAATTTGACGAAGACGAGTTCCTCTTCAAAGAGGACGACGTACTCCCCTCGCCGAGCAAGGAGTTCGCAAACTCACCTTTCTTCCTCCCCGAGAACTACTCTCGTGCCGATGAGCCGATACAATTCGAGGTACACGATCTCCGCGCCGAGCAGGCCACTAGCCACAAAAGGCTGTCGCAGTCAGGCAGTGGACTCAGCGCAATGCAGCGCCTCAGCGGCGGATCATATGGTTCGGCGAGTGTGCAGAGTCAGGCGAGCTCGAGTAAGGAGACGGATAAGAGCGATGAGGTGGAGGAGACGAGCACGAGGCCCAGCTGGATGAAGAGGGGCAGGCGCAAGAAGGACAAGTCCCCTGTGCCGGCGAAAGAGCCGAAGGTGAAGAAGGAGAAGAGGCAGTCTTCGCCGCCGAGGAATCTTAATCCTCCAAAGCCGGCCAAGAGGGCTTATTATCAGGACGTGCCAATATTCTAGTCCGATGGAGGATGTAATGGAGGAGGGGAAGTTGATAGTGCCAAGGCTTACATAATAATGTTATTATTACACAAGACCACTTCGCTGTTCTTTTCGGCGCAACCTCGTGACTTCTTCGTTGTGAATAGAAGTCCGTTGTTGCTGACTTCAGGCAGCATTGCACCCCATCGGCGGTCCCGATGAAGGATGTGTCGCTGCATATTCTCTCGCCCAACCGTTCAGAGGGAGGCGCGTTGAAAGCGGTTGCCAGACTGACAATTTCCTGACAAGAGGAAGTAGCACTCGAAATCAGGCTTACCTACAATCTTGAACGAGTACGTATACTGTGTAAGTCTCACTCGCATACATTCTTGTCTCGCAACCAGCGTCATATTCATACATTCTTGTCTTGAAACCAGCGTCTTATCATTTGCCAAACATGGAACTACCACCTTACTCCACCACACCTCCCAGCGAAGAAGTGCGCAGAAGGCTTGAATGGCTCGATGATGCCTCGCACTACGTTCGTTACAGGCTGGACCTACATGACGAGACACTCTCCCGACCCAGCTTGCCAGAAGCAGAGGCACAAGAAAAGCCGAACAGCCTCACCGTCGTGAGCGGCAACGGGAGACAGCGATGGACTGAGGAGCCGATACAGCATGTAGCACCACCGTCCCAGCCAGAAGTACCATCCCTAGGCCCAGAACTTGGTAACCGGAGATCACGTTCTATGGACGTGGACCGCAGACCGGATGAACAGAGACCACGGTCGCGATTCCCGCCGAGAACGGCACAAGAACTTCAGGCATTACCTACATCTGCGGCTGAGACACAAGCTCGAGCAACCCTTCAAGCCCAGGTCAACGCCGCTTGGCAAGTCGCGCCCAGCATAGCGATAGCACAGCCAGATCTAAGTCACATTCGATGGTTCCTCCGGAACGTAGCCAGGCCTAGACTTGCCCTACAAGGACCCCAAGCGATCGCACAAATGCAATTGGAGCGACTAGCCAATTCGGAGTTGCAAACGGCGCTTGGTTTTCATAACATCAGCCCACCATTGCAAGGGCCAGAAAACTTACCAGCGCTGGCCCGGCTCATGCTTGCAGATCTGCCAATGGTTCAAGCCCATCGCATACTCGACCAGGCGAGACAAGTGGCCTACAACAAATTCCAGCAAGTGGCTCAACACCAGAAGGGAGCCCTTCTCTTTGCTTTCAACACTCGCGCCGCCAGGCTACGTCGCTGGTTCGGGGAGGCAACTGGTTCTTTTGGAAACGATGCTGGACCCTCTCGACCACACTCCGGTACAATCGGGGTGAGAGGTGCCGACGCAGGCACGGGGTCACCTTCTACGACGGCAACTACAACAGGAGGCGTCGCTCAGGACAATGTCGCGCCAAAGAACTGTCCATTACGCACATCACCGAAGTTCGAAGCGCTGCTGCATGTATGCGAGTGTTGGCTAGAACGATATTTGAACACGAAGCCGACGGATTAGGAACGGTCTCAGCTACGTGCTACCATGGGAAACTTGATAGATACCTGGCTTAAAGAGGAGCGCCTCAAGCTCCAGAGCGACTTCAGACTGTTCCGGCTCCAAACCTTACTGCAAATGTTGCATGATCTGCGTACAGAGTTCTTTGGAGCAAGACGCGGAGTCTCTGCGGACTCGCAACGACTTTACGCCCAGTGATATCTCAAATCACATGCGGACCTGTAACATAAGCTCATTCGACATCATGGTCGACAAGGCTTGTAAGCGGCTAGAAGGCGGAAGACGATCTCGGCGCATTGGAAGAGTACGATGCAGGCTGCTGCCCTGGGTTCGCTGATATACTGAGAGAGAGACGCGCTATGACAGCGTCAGAGACTAGATGGTTGCAGCACTGGACGAGGATTCTTGGTTGTGAAGATAGACAGTCTTTTACCCAGCGATACATCTGAACATCGTTCGAACACAAACAAGCGTGTAGCGTGATGTGACGACGTTATTTCCTATAGATGTGCGCCTTTCATCACAGTGGCGCGGCGATTTACTAAAGACTCGCGATTGCGTAAGAGGTATGGTTCATGAACTGCGGGTGTCAACATGCGGTCGAAGTGAATCCAGCCAAACTTCTTGGCATGAATCGCGACTTCGCGCCGAATCCGACGTCTTCAAGAGGTTGACATCTGAATAATCGACTGAGAAGACCTTACTTCTACATCACCTTACAACATCTAATCCTCTCGTCGCAATGCTGTTCTTCAGGTAAGCTTACTTTTCATGCGGCTTCCACGCGACCAAGATTGGCTGACAGCCCCTGCGAACAGCTTCTTCAAAACGCTGGTCAACCACGAAGTCACAGTCGAGCTCAAGAATGACATTTCGATACGAGGAACCCTCAAGAGTGTGGATCAATACTTGAACATCAAGTTGGACGACATCATGGTTCTGGACGATGTCAAATACCCACATCTGGTACGTTTCCTCGGCTTTGGGATCAACGGCGTTGGAGGAAAGATTTCATGAAAGAGGAAAGCATTGGGAGATAGCATGATCGGCAGCAGGAGTAAAAGCAGGAGAAGAAGGGCATATGCTGATTCAATATGTCTTGCAGAGTTCGGTGAAGAACATATTCATCCGAGGAAGTGTGGTGCGATACGTCCACCTACCCGCTGCTGCGGTCGACACACCGTTGTTGGAGGATGCTACAAGGCGAGGTACGTGATATCCAGCGTTCATCTGACTTTATGGTAGTCCCGCGGGACTGACGATATATGCAGAAGCCGCACAGGCTGCGCAGAAGGCAAAGTCAGGCTAAGGAGAAAAGGATGAATCGGCCATCACATCGCCATCCGAAGATAAAAGATTCGATAAAGCAAAGAGGTCATGTCTAGCCCCATGCATATTTGGCATTTAACAATACTTGGACGGGTCGGACGCTCGACTAAGGAGGACAGTGGGTCGACCACGACGGGCAAGCGATCGGACCGCAACGGCTTCGATATCGTCGCTTCTGATCGAATAGAAGAGGACTGTCAATATGGATTGCCGATCTTATTACATCGGGAGGGGGCGACATGCAGTCGGCTGGAGACTGCCGGAAAAGTACTGGCGGTCCGTATCGAGGATCGCATAAGATACCCATGAGGCGCATGACATTTTGACATTATGATCAGATCAGGTTTCACCCTTATGTATCTTTCCATCGTGACATGTCATGCGTGGCCTCCAATGCTCATCTCAAATCACATCGTTTCACTTGATATAGAAGTAAAATGGCAATTAGGGTAGTCGCGACGCGCTGCGTCATGATCCATGTCTTGGCGCGAAGCACTCTAGACCTCACGCGACCATGACTGATCTACATTTGCCCTCCAAGTCGCCTCAGAGACAGCTTTGGCTGGAGGATGAAGATATGATACAATGTTCAGAAACCCTAGAGAGAATGTTGGACAGACAAACGGAGCACACACTCGCCCATCTGTAGGCCGTCCACCATCGCCACCACCCACACCTGGTACCAAAGCAACACCACCGGCAATCACACCTACTCTTGCGACGTCGAGGATGGCAGCGGCGAAAGCTTCTCCTATGCCGACCATCGGCAGAGGCAGCACCAATCCGCGAAAAGGTTCCGCAGCGAACGCAAAGCCAAAGGGCAAGCCGAACGGAAGCATCCTGAGTTTCTTCAAGAAGGCCGACGACGGCGAGGAGAACCTTTTTGTCAAACCTCTGGGTGTTTCGCCAACCAACAATGGAACAGAGGAAGGCGCCGAAATCTGGGAGGATGAATTCAATGCATCACCGGTGAAGAAGAGCCCGGATTCAAGGTACAACGAGGACGGAGGATCGGTGAAGAGGAGGAAGCTTAGTCCGGAGAAGGAGACCACAGACGTAACACACAAGCAAGAGTCGACAGCCGAGGACTTTACAGCATGCTCACCGCCCCCGCCCGAGAACCAGAGAGGAGACATACCACCGCCGCCCGGGTCGGACAGCATGCCCAAGGCTTCCGTGCCATTCGTAGAGGATTCGGACAGCGAAGACGAAGGTGATTCTATACAACTCGTAACCAACGTGTCACCGATTAAACAGGAGCCACAGGACATGCAGGATGAGATCACAGAAGTTACGACTACCACGAAAGTGCCGCTCAAGGACCCGGACGAAGGAATTGGAGGCGGTAGAAGAAGTCGACCTCGGACACCGGCACTCTCGCGCGAAGCAACGAGCATGAGTGGAGCTGATGGATTTGCTGAGTTCGGAGACGAGGATTTCGAGGACGATGTGTTTGAGGAGGGTGATGAATTTTTGGAAAGGAAATACATGGAAGAGCAGGAGCAGTTCGAAGCCGAACAAGATGAGGACGTCGCCGATGAAGAGGGTGATACATCAGCAGAGATCAAAACGGAAGAAACAGATCAAGCGCTTGAGGCGCCGTCATGCCCAATCTGCGACGCGAGATTAGCAGGGATCACCGACCAGGAAGCTGCTGTTCATGTCAACAACTGTCTCGATGGAAACCCGACACCATTGCCCATCAAGCAGGAATCAACGCCTGCAGCTCCTCTTTCAGCAAAGGATGGAGCAAATCGATTTCGCAAGGTACCGCGAGCCCCTAGACCTGGTCAAGCGATCCCATTCGCATTGGGCGGCGGGCCTGCTTCTACAGGCGGATCTGCTTTTTCAAAGCTCATGTCAGGACATGCTGAAGATGCAGCTTGGGCCGATGCTGCAGAGTCAGAGAAGCAATCTCGTGGTAAACCATCCTATACACGAACATGTCCTTTTTACAAGATCATGCCCGGCTTCAACATCTGCGTCGATGCTTTTCGCTACGGAGCAGTTCAAGGATGTCAAGCGTACTTTTTGAGCCATTTCCACAGCGACCACTACATCGGCCTTACGTCCACTTGGTGTCATGGTCCGATCTTTGCCAGCAAGGTCACCACGAATCTCATCAAGCAGCAGCTACGAGTTGACCCGAAGTGGGTCATTGCTTTAGACTTTAATCAAAAAGTCGAAGTGCCTGGAACAAACGGCGTTTTTGTCACCATGATCCCAGCCAACCATTGCCCTGGTAGCTCGCTGTATCTTTTCGAAAAGGTCGTCGGAAAGGGGGACAGGCCCAAAGTGCAGCGCGTTCTTCATTGCGGAGACTTCCGAGCATGCAAAGCACATGTCGAACACCCTCTCCTCCGACCAGATGTCATCGACGCCGTGAGCGGCAAGGAACGCCAGCAGAAGATCGATGTCTGCTATCTAGACACCACCTACCTCAATCCCAAATACGCCTTTCCACATCAAGAAGACGTCATCCAAGCCTGCGCAGACATGTGTGTGAGCTTGTCGAAAGTACGCACCGACGAGAACGACGGCTGGGAGCAAATGAAACGCGACCGCGCCGGCGCCGGCATGGTGAAGTTCATCCGCCAAGGCTCCGACGTCGCCATCAAAGAAGAACCAGAAGATTGTACTTCTTCCATCGGGCCCATCTCTCCCGACTCCAAGACCCGCGGCCGTCTGCTCGTCGTCGTGGGCACCTACTCCATCGGCAAGGAGCGCATCTGCCTCGGCATCGCACACGCCCTCAAAAGCAAGATCTACTGTCCACCAGCCAAGAAACGCATCTGCCTGGCGCTCGAAGATCCAGAGATAACGTCCCTCCTCACTGACAACCCGCGCGAGGCACAAGTGCACATGACGCCACTGTTCGAGATCCGCGCCGACACCCTCGACGACTACCTCAAAGACTACCGCGGGACCTTCGCGCGCGCCGTCGGCTTCCGGCCCACGGGCTGGAGCTACCGACCACCGAACAGCCGCTTCGTGGAGTCGCCGAGCGTGCAGACGGTGCTGTACAGCGACAACTGGAAGAGCACGTACGGCATGAAGGACCTCGTGCCGCAGCGAGGCAGCACTAGTCGCGCGAGCTGTTTCGGCGTGCCGTACAGTGAGCATAGCAGTTTCCGCGAGCTGACCATGTTTTGCTGTGCGTTGCGTATTGAGAAGATCGTGCCGACGGTTAATGTCGGCAGTGCCAAGGGCAGAGAGCGCATGAAGGCTTGGTGTGATAAGTGGGCAGTCGAGAGGAAGAAGAATGGAGTTTTCAAATTACCTGAGGGGGAGAGGTGGTAGCTAGGGAGGGCTTGCTCACGATACTATGAATGCATGATGGATATTACAAAGAGGCATTGAAGCTGATGAATACCGACTGTGAGGTCGTGTGTATGTTACACTAAAAAATACACGCCAATCAATTCGTACAAAGAGCTATGCTCGAGAAATACGACCGAAAGCCTTCTAAGGAACGACGTAATTCAACAGCATTCAATACAAGTTGAAACACATCCAGCAGAAATCAAAGCCAACGCCAGCGTGAGCCGATAATCTGTAACGACGGTCCATGTCTTGGTAGAGTAACTCATCTGCCTCTGTCGTATATCCTGGTCCACCCACTGTCTTGCCATCGTGGAATCTAAGTCGTAACTCAACAAGACATCCCAAAGTATATCCGTATAGCCTGTTGTCCTGCCTGTCCAGTCGTGTCGTGTCGTAACGTATCGTTCAGTCCTGTCATATCGTGTCGTGTGCGTGTGCGTGTCGTAACATCTAGTCCTGTCCGAGCCCCAAATACAAGACTACCGTCACCAAAAGTCATGCTCTGGTACCAGCCTCAAAGGCCCATCCTCTGGTACCAGCCTTAGGGGTCTGAAGACGTACGATCCCATCGTGACCTTGGTGCCCTGCTCCTGTACAGCTGCTGCCAGAAAAGTGCCGTCCTCGTACTCCGTGGCGATGAAGGGGTCGATGGAGGACAGATTGGAGAGGTGTGATGCGGCGGTAAGATATGTGCTGCTCATGCCGCTGGAAGGGTCGGTTTGGAATTGGCCGCCCATTCCGAAGAGATAGGCTGATGCGGAAAGTGGGGAGTACGGCTGAGAGGATGTGCTGTCGGAGAGCGAGGGGTTGCTGGCGATGAGTACATTCATCGACAGCGACAGCGACGACGGGCGGCGGAGTGGTGGGTCGACGTGGTCCTCGAGACGATTGCCGACGCCCGTAATGTTGGGAAAGTGGTTCAGCTGGTTCCAGGACGAAGATTGGGGGAGGGCAGCCTCGTCATATGATGTTTCGGAGGAAGTATCGGTCTTGAGACTGTCTAAATCCGGGCAGTCTGGGACTGCTGGTTGGCCTCTTTCGGGCTCGGGATCGGTAGGCTTGGATACCCTGCAGGCACAGCGGCAGTTTGTGCACTTGCAGCGGGTGTGTTTAATAGGATCGATGTGGATGTACTCTGCAGAGAAGTCGTCTTTACTGTTCGCGTGACCCATTGGATGATTGGATATTGGAAGTATGATGACGAAGGTACTGGACAAACAATACAAGAAAAAAAGTAGTAACACAAGGATAGGGTACGAGGGATGTAGACTGATAGTGATACAAGACGACAAGGCGTGCTGGAACGCCGAATTGAGATGAAAATCAAATGAATCTGTTGATACAAAATAGTACAGTGTCGTGATTGTTGTAAGCAGGATGCAAGATGGAGAGAAAATGGGAGCAAAGAGAGTTCGACTTATAAATGTTCCAGTACATTAGCTGTGATGTCCAGGACGAGCTGTTGTCGAGGTCCCCGACAGGACGTACCAATCCGGATGCTTGGTGAGTGCAGCACCGCTGTCTGGCGTCAATCAAGGCATCTACAGAGGTTGTTATTTCCACTCAGGACAGGCTATCATAATGAATCGGCGTTTGGCTGTCGATCGCGGCTGGCGGCGTGGCATGACCAGACATCCTTTAGATCGACCAATCGGTGGACCATGGACCGGGGAGTGTCACTGTAGAAGGTCTTTTCTGGAAGGAAACGTTACCGAATATAGTTGGAGGTTATGCGGGCGGAAGCTGTCGCCGGCTTGTCGTGCGAACCGCGTCGGTGGCATGTTGCATGGGGGGGGGAAGTGGGTTGTTGTAGCACAAGTCACGCGGTCCGTGTGTGACGGCATAAGGATCTCGGTATTAGGCTGCGTATACTTCGAAAGTCAGAATCAGGTCAGGTTCGGGTTTTGCACCGGAAATTTGTCAGGTTTGGCCAACCTGATGGAATCTCTATTAGGTGTCAGGTAGATTTCAGGTTTCCTATTGTAGTAACCTGACAATTCAAAAGCCGACCTGACAAGTTCCTAAGAAAGCGTATACTTCGTAAAATCAGGTAGAATCAGGAGCGCGATTCATGAGTAGATCATAGCCTAATCAGGTTAACTTCCGCGGTATCCTGATCCTGACCTGATCCTGACAGCGAAGTATACGCAGCCTTATTATTGTTTGGGGTAAGTAGACTGTACCTTTCCTAGCAACGTGACTGCCGTCGATCTTCAGGCATCCAACTTGTGCGGCGGGTTCCTATCTTGCAACGGTGGGCGCCGAATGTCAGTTGAATACTGATATCGTGTAGGTAAGATTAGGTTCAGAAGCATTCACAAATACACAAAGATACGAAGCATTGTTGGGGGTATGAGTATCATTTCAGTACCATCACAATTTGTGCCCTATTCCAACAATCTGTGCCCTACTCCGAGTCCCCCCAAGTGTCCTCCACCCAGAACTCCAGTGGCCGCCAGTCCGGCCACAACAGTGCCTTCTCCTCCACCTTCTCCCTCCAGTAGACCCTGTCGGCCTCCACCAAGTCCATCAACTCCCACAATCCTTCCAATCCTTTTTCCTCTCCCCATTCCGAGACCCCCAACGCCACCTCTCCATCGGCCATCTTGTAGGCCAACCTGACCAGCCCCAAGCAGAACTTGATCCAGGCTTCAATCTCCACCACATCGGTCGAGGCGTTATACGCTCTGAACTCGACCGTGGCAGGCCCCATTCCCTTCCCCCTCGCCGCATAGGTAAAGTTGACCAAATGCTGCTTGTCCTTGCCCATCAGCTTGACCAGATCCTTGATCGTGGTGGTCGCGTAGATGGACTCTCGCACTTCGTTCAGGGGCACGAAGGTAGGGTAGCCCATCACCGTTTTCGTGGTGCCTGATATTGGGTCGACGACTTGTCGGCTCACGCGGTCCGCTCCCTCGGCGAAGAAGTTCTGTCTGTTGGTCACGAGCTCGTCGTTGTCACCGATCAAGCGGCGGTGCAGTGGCAAGAGGCGCTCGAGCTCGTGTTCGTAGACCAGGTGAAGGAACGCCAGGTGTTGTAGTACAGGGAGCGGGAATGCTTGGCCTGTTGGTGTGCCGATGTGGACGTGAAGGCCACATTGTGTTGTCGTCGTGACGTCGTGGTGCGGGTTTGTGCCGCCGCTGTGCAAGGTAGACAGCATGGCGGCGAGGTTGGCTGTCGCTTGCTCTGTCGACGACATGACGGGGGAGACGAGTTCGATGCCATAGCTGTCCCAGTCTTCGGTGCGGGATGGCAGGAGTTCGTCTCGGTCGATCGTGGTATACGGTGCCCTGCGTGCTTTGACGCTTGACGTACCCTGGTTGTGTGACCACTTTCCAGGAAGACTTGTCTGAGTTCTTGTCTAGTTGTCTGCGAAGCAGGTCGTAGTGGAAGCCGAGTACCATTTCGAGCTCCAGTCCGAAGGTCAGATCTGGAGACATATTTGGCCGCTTGATACTCTGACAATAGCCTTTGCTGGCTTGCAAGCGAGTGCTGCGGCAAGATGGTTAGCGGATTCACGTACAGGGGCTAACGATCTGACCTACCAAAGCGTTGTGCTTGTGTGCGTGCAAGTACGTATACTTGACTGTGAGCTTGGATGTGTATTGTGTATTGGCTGTGTGCAAGGCTTTGTGCTTGGAAACGTGTTTACACGAGTGTGATGTATATGTCTGTAGTAAGATAGGTATACAAAAGTGAAGAATGGTAAATGTGTGAAACAGGAGAAAGGGGAGCGGGAGGCTTTTCTTATACTTGGGACGGCTGCAGGCAGACGTGAAACACACCCCATGTAAAATTCAGCATGGCTTACGCTTATCTTGACGACAGCGCTCCATGTTATTCTATCGCTGCTGCTGCGGCGCGATAAGTGGAGTATTCGTCCACACTCGACCCCTATTCCTGATCACAAGACGTGAAATCTTTTGTTTACTGGTCTGACTTTCGATATTTGGAAAACTTTGTCATGAGTCTTCAGCAGCAGCAGCATCGCCTCCCTTGACCTTTCCCAATGTCACGGAGGCCCAGTTCTTGATGCCGTCGAGTTGACCAGATATCCACTCCCACCACATGTTGACATCTTCGTCTTCGTCTACTTGGTCGTCGCCATCGTGGACGACTGGCCGTGAAGGTTCAGGCTGGTACACATCAGTGGCTGCAGGTTGGTCGGATACTGTGGTCGACGCAGTCGATATTGTGTCTGTCACTGAAACTCTATCCGCTGTCGGTAGCTCTGCCGGATCCGCGGGGATGTCCAATGAAGACACGGTGTCATGCTGACCACTCGGTTTGAATGGCAGACGTAGTGTTCCGTTATTCGGCTTCGGTTCGACGCCAACCGAATCGCACACAATATTATAGACCTCAATATTCTGGAAAGGGTCGACCTTGCTTCCGGGCGCATGAGGGAAAGCTGGACCACGTGCAATGAAGATTGCGCGCATCAAAGGGTGCTCGTGGTCGTAACCGTGCAGACCACGAGGATGGTAAACACCGGCAGCTTTTGCTTCATCAAACTCGTGCTTTCTTACGATTGCCCAGCCTGTCTGAGGCACAATCCAAAGAGGAGCGATACGGTCATTGTTCGAAAAATGGTAACGTTCGGGCATATCCACGTCTTTGAGGTAGACCTCGAATTTGCTCGAAGTCTCGGCTTCGGCTTTGAGCGTCCGATAGAGTTCGTCGAGATGCGCGTTGTCCTTTGGTCTAAGCCCGTACAGTGGCCAGCCATCTGTGTGCTCAATTTTGTTCATGTCAACGATGGTGTCGAGCTCGATAAGACGGTCCATGTCCGTGGACGCCATACCGTGGTCGGAAACAATGACAATGTTGACAAGTTCGGTAAGATTACGCTCTTCGAGACCACGAACGATATCTCCAACCATTGCGTCGGCGTGTTCAATCGTTTGTCTGATCTCGGTCGAGTTGGGCCCATGAAGGTGGCCATCAGCGTCAACATCAGGGACGTATAGTGCGATGAGTTGCGGTCTCGGAGTCGGGGCTTCAGCCGACGTATCGTCGGGTCCAGGCAGGTCAAGGAAGCCTAAAACACGATCCACCTTTCTTGACAGGAGCTCTTTTCCATTGTAGGCATCGACGTACGCAGGCTCGACCCTACCAATATGTGCCTCTGAGCCAGGCCACATGTGGATCGCTGTTCTGACTCCAGCATATTCGAGAGTCTCCCAAACAGGTTCGGCGTTCCACCACTTTGGCTGCATGCTTCGGGCAGGATCGGTATAATAAAACTCTGCTTGCATCTCTGGATCCCAAAACGTATTGCCAACGACACCATGACTTTCAGGATAGAGTCCAGTGACGAGTGTGAAATGATTGGGAAAGGTGACAGATGGGAACGAAGGCAGCATATACTGTGGTGAAACACCCGACTGAACAAGCGCATTGAGGTTCGGTGTAATATCTCGCTGTAGAAAGTCTGCTCGGAAACCATCGAGGGAAATGAGAATCGTGGTAGGAGCGAACATAGTGGTTCCGTTCGACAGAGTAAGCGTTTGTGTAGAAGCCGGTATCTGCTTAATCCTTGAAGCTCTACGAGCGCCGAACAGAAATGCGAAGAACAATACGATAATTACCACGTAAACGCCGACCAGCTTCTTCCAACTCGGGCGTGTAACCTGATATAGATCAGCATCTGATGATGATGATGCGAACATTCGGACCGACCTGAAGCGACTGCTGTGTCCCTAACAGTCTCTGTAGGTCCACATCACTCGAGTGCCCTGAAGACTCGCCGCTAGTCCTTTGTGCTCCTTCCTCCATCTCATACAAGGTTTCTCCACTGCCATTGCGATTCCCTCCTCGGTTGTTTCTCTTCTCATTCATTCGTCGACCAGACCCGTCGGCACCTGAGGCCTTGTGACCATCGTTCCGATGTCCGAAAAGCCCCTTCCTCTTTGGAGTGTTCCGTTGCTCGATTAGGAGCTTTTCTGCTTCCTCGTCGTCTTCTATTATCCTTTGGTCGAGACGTCTGACCTCCGTAGATGTGCGCGGATTCTGCTCATCGTCACTTTGATCTTCGAAGGACAGATCTAGGTCGTCTTCTAAAGCAGCACTCGGCGGTTCGATACGCTCGTAAGTCGACATGCTTACTCAGATTTGTTCAACAGAATTACGAAGCTTCCTGGGTTTCCTATAAGTTTGGATTCTTCGACTTTGGCCGCAGCCAGCAAAGAGAAAGGATCACGGCATGAGCATGAGCAGATAAAGCCCAAGATTAACGATGGCAATCTCCGCTCAGGTTGATAGGTATGTAATGTATGGAAGAAGTGAGGGGAGGATGCGACATGCTAGAGGTACGGAGTGACGATGTATAACGGCTTGGCGTCAATCATGATAAGCAGTCAAGTGTAAGGTAGGGATATTGTCGGCAAGGCATGAGCTATAACTAAGTTCGGAACACTTGTGCTAAATGTTAAGTAACTGTCGCACAATAAAAAGGTTGTGGCTGGGCGAAAACTCATAGAGCATCGCATTCAGAACGAGGATCACTTCGATCAATCATTCAAGAGGAATTGGTGTGTACAAATTGATGTGGTTCAAAAGGTTTGCATTGCTTTTGTTTCGCAAAGCGGTATCATGACTGCCATTCCAGCGCCTTTCCCATCAAATGAACATACATCCTTCTTCGAACAATCCTCGAAAC